>Ga0209648_10000362_pt1 | contig 34021 bp, 26 predicted proteins | sample GraSoi2013_115cm_FD_185830 | JGI IMG/M metagenome (GOLD analysis project Ga0209648, IMG submission 185830) | Grasslands soil microbial communities from the Angelo Coastal Reserve, California, USA - Sample 9_17_2013_115cm (SPAdes) (version 2) | ecosystem: Environmental > Terrestrial > Soil >...
CTATTCGGTGGGATTGTCGACGACGATGGCGGAGATGAAAGCGCCGCCGAAGGATACGACGCCGCAAGTCACGCCGCCGGGGACGTTTGGGCGGCCGCCGTTCCCGGGATCGGTGCAGACGCCCGACTCGCAAGCGGCGGAATATGGCACGGGAAACCTGATGGCGTTGGCGGTGTGGGCGGTGCAACACGCGAAGAACAAGATTACGGATCATGCGCTGGAGCTGGCGGCGACAGCGACGGGCGGGGAGCATATCGCCACGTTCAAGAATCACTCGATAGAAAATGCGATTGATGAAATTGGAGGCGAGCTGCACTCGCAGTATTCGGTGAGCTACATACCCAGCGGAACGAATGACACGGGGTATCACGAGATCAAGGTGACGGTGAACAGGGGCGGATTGAAGGTGCGGGCGCGGCCCGGGTATTACATTGCGGGGCCAGAGAGTTGATGAATGGCCAGGGGCGGTTCCTTCCGGGTTGCCGAACATCGAAGATGACGACAAGAAGAGAGTTTTTCCGGCTGGCGGCGCAATCTGCGGCGGCTGCGATGCTGGCCGGTAATCACAGCGCCGCAGCGGAACAGAACAAAACGCATCGCGTAACTCCGCGTCGCGGACAGCCGCTCCTCGATCTGCAACAGCGGTTTGCGGATTTGCGTTTCGGCATGTTCGTGCATTTCAACATGGCGACGTTTCAGGACCGCGAATGGGGTGATCCGACGTCGCCCCCTGACCTGTTTCAGCCCACCGCTCTCGACACGGACCAATGGGCCGCGGCGGCGCAGTCGGCCAACATGACCTGGGGCTGCCTGACGACCCGGCATCACGATGGCTTCTGCCTATGGCCGACAAAGACGGGGGCGGCAAGCGTGGGGCAGACATCGCATTCGACCGACGTCGTGCGCGCCTATGTGAATTCGTTCCGCAGGGCGGGCCTGCGGGTGGGACTCTATTATTCGATCTTGTCGCTGCGCGACGATATCCGCCATTTCAACGTCACTCCGGCCAAGGTAAAGCTCATCAAAGATCAGCTAACGGAGCTGCTCATTGGCTATGGAGAGGTCGACATCCTCATCACCGATGGATGGGATGCGCCGTGGAGCCGGATCACGTATGAAGAGGTACCGTTCCGGGAGATCTATGAACATATCAAGAATCTGCAGCCCAACTGCCTGCTCTGCGACCTCAATGCCAGTCAATATCCTTCGGGCGGACTCTATTATTCCGATGTGAAGGCGTTTGAGCAGAATGCCGGACAGAAGGTCCCGGAAGACAGCGACGTGCCGGCCCTTTCTTGTGTAACCCTTACGGACGGTTGGTTCTGGAAACAGCGAGACGCGAATGGACATCTCAAGGCGGTGACGACGGTGGTGAACGAGTGGCTTGAGCCGCTGAATCGCCGACACTGCAACCTGATTCTGAATGCTCCCCCGACCCGTGAAGGACGTCTCGCGCCGAACGTTGTGAGCCGGCTGGAAGAGATCGGCAAGGCGTGGAAGCATCCCGGCCCGATGGCAAAACTCCGCGAGCACGTTGTGGTCACGACGCGGAACATGGCGACGGGCAAGCCCATTCATGCCAGCTCCTACCCGGATACCGTGGGACCGGATGAGGCGAACGATGGTGACTTCCGATCGAGCTGGTACCTGGATGAGGGGCAAACCTCGGGCTGGTTGGAAGTGGATCTGAGCAAGCAGGAGAGCTTCAACGTTGTGTCGCTGGTGGAACCCGTCGGCAGATGGGATGACTACCCGCTGAGCCGTATCCGGAGCTATCGTTTTCAGCACTGGAACGGCACGGGATGGATCACGCTAACAGGCGGCGAAACACCGGCGCCGACAACAATTCATCGCATTCCGCGCGTCTCATCGCAGAGGGTCCGGCTACTGTTGGAGAGCAGCAAGGAGATGCCCCATATTGCCGAAATCGGCGTGTATGACGAACCCGCCTAAGAGAAGACCGCTCGCCGAATGAAATCGTGCCGGCACAACACCATGCCGGCTTCAGCAACGAGACGGGGTTATCAAGGTGACGGTGGAGAAGGACGGATTGAAAGTGCGGGCGCGGCCAAGCTATCCCATTGTGGGGCCTGGAGAGCTGAGGATTGGCCAGGGGGCGGTTCCTTCCGGTTTGCCCGTGATACGGCAAGTGAACTTCGCGACGAGGCCGACAGCCGCAACTAAAGCCTTCGCAACGGCTCTAGGAACTTTCAATAGAGCGAGCGTGCGCCCTCTAATTTGCCGCCCACTCTGAGGAATGTGGTTTACCACCAGGGGTTAGGTTCTGGATAATTCAAATACCGAAATCTCCGGGCGGGCGCCGAGCCGGATGGGAAAGCCCGTCGTGCCGATGCCGCGATTCACGTACAACTGCGCGCCGTTCTTTTCATACCATCCACTGTTGTAGTCATATATGAGATGGCTGAGGTTGAGGCCTCGGTGGACAAAATCGAGCGATAACTGGCCGCCATGAGTATGCCCGGCCAGCATCAAATCGATGCCAAGCTCGGCAACCCGATCGAACATGTGGGGGAAATCTCCATGGCTCAAAAGAATGTTGACCGTTTCAGGCATCATCAGCTCTTTAATCTGCCGCAGCTTCCGGTGGACGTCACGTCTCCACTCCGTCTCAGTTCGGCCATGTGGCTCGTCTATGCCGATCAGATTCAGCGTCTCGCCGCCCAATACAATGGGCGCACGTGCCTGGCGCAGGATGTGGATGCCCTGCGCCGTGAATAGCCGCGTGATCGACTCCTCTGTCCCGCTCTCCTCTTCGTGGTTGCCCAGGCAGCCAAAGACGCCGAAGGGCGCGCGCAGGCCCGCCAGCGTGCGAACCACCTCTCCCTGCTGCTCCGTGTCCCAAGCGATGTAGTCTCCGGTTAGCGCGATCAAGTCGGGCCTTAATTCATTGGTGATACTCACACAACGGTGAATATAGTCTGCAGTGGTAAAGGGGCTGATGTGAATGTCGGAAAGCTGGGCGATACGAAAACCGTCGAAGGCTTTGGGCAGGCGCGCCAAGGGGATACGTGGCCGAACGACTTCCACATCTAAACGACTATGGAGGAGGCCGTACCCCGCAGCAACGAATGGCGAGGCGCTGATCAGAACAGCGGTTTGCTCCAAGAAATGACGGCGGCCAGGCGACACTGGGTCGGCGACGGAGGAACTAGCAGCGGCGACGCGCCCTTTCGTGCTCTGGCGTGCTTTGCGGTGCGCCCACGCTGCGACACGGGTCGCACGCTCAACAGTCCCGAAAGCAACGACTAACGCAAAAGCCAGCATTGATCCTACGAACCACCACCAGAAAACCGCTTCGAACACGATGTTAGAAAGCCCGTAGTAGGCCGCACGGAAAGTGTGGCCTTGGCCGATGGTGGTCGGGAAGCTGTAAGCGATTACGAATAGGTACACGAGGTCAGCGATGACCACGAGCCGGACACGGGGCTGATCGGGGAAGAGCCATTTGCCGAGATCAACAATGCGTCCGATCCAGAACACCTGGCTGGCAATAAAGAGCAGCAGCAGGGCGAAGAGGATCAGCATGAAAGGGACGAACTCGTCGAAAGGTGCGACGATGAATGCAACAAAACCAAGGATCAACAGCAAAACGATCGCGCGCCAATGAACGGAGACGCGCTGATAAACTGTGGGGAAACTGACCATCCTTGCCCTACCCGCCGGATAGACTATCACTAACCAGGAAATTGTATCCTCGAAGCCCGCTGGGCACCCATTGGATGGTTAGTCGGCAACCCGGAAGTAATCCGCAAGACAAGCCGTCACCGACGATGAACTCACGCTGCGCGGTCGGCCCCAGATCGAACGAGGCGGGGTATCACGAGATCAAGGTGACGGTGAAGTGGGACGGATTGAAAGTACGTGCGCGGCCCGGGTATTACATTGCGGGGCGCGGAGAGCTGAGGCTTGGTTGCTTTCGGGTAGCCCGCGATGGGCACTCGGATGGCCCGGCAGTGGTGCTGACGCACTATCAGCGCGTTTGGGCGAGGAGGGCGACGTCGAACTTTGAATAGTATTTCTTCACGTCGTTGGCCCCGTACTTGTGGCGGAATTTCTCGACCACGGACGTTACCTGTTTGGGGCCGGTGGCAGGAACAGCCTTAAAGTTCGCCTCTACGCCGCCGGCATCGATCCGAATCGACGGGTTCTTGAGAACGTTCTTGTACCACTGTGTATCCGACCCGTTCACCGGCAACAGGTACAGCTTGTCGTCATCCAGTACGCACCAGACTGGGATGGAGATGGCGCGTCCTGACTTTCTGCCGGTCACGGTGATGGTAATTTCGCGAGCTCGGGAGAGGCGGTTTTTTAGAGCATCGTTGGGTGCTGGCATGTGTACTCCTTCAGTAGCGCTGACTTGTCCGCTTCGGAAAAATGGTTCTACTGTCTTTCGAAGACGACGAGGTTGTGCACGTTGCGTCCTTGCTCATTCTTACCCTCGAGCGTGCACGTACGCGTCTCTCCATCCGTGGAAACCTTGCAGGTTATGGTCATCGTGACCTGGCCGCGCTTTTTTTGTATCGCTTGCGGCGTGTGGGCATCAATCCACTTGACCGACACCAAGTCAGCCCATGGAACTCCGATCATTGGATAATCCTTTCCGTCGAATTTTGCGTTGAACTCGATGTGCAACGGCTTCCCGTCCGCGGCCGTTCCGTTGGCATCGACCCGATAGTTGTTCTCGTCTAATGCGATTGTCTCCACCAGATTCTTCGGCGCCGGTCCGGGGCTATACTTCGACTTGGCCGGATTCAGCTTCCAGGTTCCCGAGTGTTCGTCCGCAGTTGCTGTGGCGACAAAGATGGCTAGCGCCGCGACCAGCGCTTTCATCACCAGAATAGAAATTCTTTTATTTGTCATGACGACGCTCCCGTGAGATTGGAGTGGGCTTTCATTTGGCTGCCCGGTACTGTTCGTCGCTGACCATTTCCATCCACTCGACAACCTTACCTTCGAGCTGTTCCTGAATTGCGATATGCGTCATGGCTGTGGTTGCCGTGGCTCCATGCCAGTGTTTCTGGCCCGGCGGGATCCATACAACATCCCCTTGCCGGATTTCCTGGATTTGACCGCCCCATTGCTGAACCCAGCCGGAGCCCGCCGTCACGATCAGAGTTTGGCCCAGCGGATGTCTATGCCATGCTGTGCGAGCGCCGGGCTCGAACGTCACGCGACCCCCAAACGTGCGTGACGGAGCGCGCGCGTTGAATAAGGGCTCAATGCGCACGGAACCGGTGAAGTGCTCGGCTGGTCCCTTGCTGGAAGGCTGCGAGCCGCTTCGCGTGATGCTGATTGCCTGCGAATCTTCCGTTGAAGCGACCGGGCCCGAGGCGGCCTTACCTTGGTTTGCACGGATGGATGCCCAAGCGAGCAGAGAAAGCGACATAAGCATCGCAGCGAGCAGTTTCATCTCCGTCCTCCCGATTCAATGATTAGTCTTCACGGCAAGCCGCTGCTGTCGTAGGAATTGGGATGACAACACGTTGCGTGTTCGTCAGAACGTGCCTTCTCTTAACGGCTCAAAGATTGGTCATTTGCTCGAGCTTTTCGGGATAGCGAGCGCCTTGCACCGTGATCTTTGAGGCGGCGCTATCGATCTCACGGAGATCGTCCGGGGTGAGCTGGATGGCAACGGCTCCAATGTTTTCTTCGAGGCGCTCCAGCTTCGTTGTGCCTGGGATGGGAACAATCCACGGCTTCTGAGCGAGCAGCCAGGCGAGCGCGATCTGAGCCGGTGTCGCTTTCTTCCGCTGTGCGATCTTGCCAAGCAGATCGACTAACACCTGATTAGCCTTCCGAGCCTCCGGCGTAAAACGAGGGATGGTGCTGCGAAAGTCAGAACTGTCGAACGTGGTGTTTTCGTCGATCTTTCCGGTGAGGAAGCCCTTACCGAGAGGGCTGTAGGGAACGAAGCCGATTCCGAGCTCTTCGAGCGTGGGCAGCACTTCCGCTTCAGGACGCTTCCACCACAGGGAGTATTCGCTTTGGACTGCTGTTACGGGCTGGACGGCGTGCGCGCGGCGAATTGTCTTTGCGGCCGCTTCCGAAAGTCCGAAGTGCTTGACCTTGCCTGCTTGAATCAGCTCCTTCACCGCGCCGGCGACATCTTCGATCGGCACGTTGGGATCAACCCGGTGCTGATAGAGCAGGTCGATTGTCTCGACCCTGAGCCGCTTGAGTGAGCCTTCGACGGCCTGCTTGATGTGCGCGGGGCTACTATCCGGGCCCTGCCAACCCGGACTTCCGTCGGGATTGAGCTTGAAGCCAAACTTGGTGGCGATGACCACTCGGCCGCGATAAGTGCCGAGGGCTTCGCCCACGAGTTCTTCGTTCGTGTACGGGCCGTAAACTTCCGCGGTGTCGAGGAAAGTGATGCCGCGTTCCACGGCGGCGTGGAGAAGAGAGGTCATCTCGCGCTTGTCTTTGGGCGGGCCATAGGAAAAGCTCATTCCCATGCAGCCGAGGCCAATGGCGGAAACTTCCAGATTGCTTTTTCCAAGTTTGCGTTTTTGCATTGTTTCTCCTTCGAGGTGCAGAGGAGGCTTGTAAATCGGGGCTGGCGCCTCTAGCTTAAGCTTAGTTTCCTGACGCTTCCACCTTTTGCCTGTTTCGATGAAGTTCTTGCCCGATACTCCGCGCCCGGCCCAAATGGCGGGCTGCTTCATGCTGCTGGTCACGTCGAGGATGCAATGTGCTTACGGCTGGCGGGGAGGAGTTGACCGCCTGTTGGTCGTGGCGAGAGCGCGGCTGTTGGAATTCTGCGCGTCGTATCGTTCCCGGGCGGCCTGAATTTTTTCGCGGTTGTGCGCCGCCCAATCGCCCAGTGCGGTAATCGGGATCAGCAGGCTGCGTCCGAGCTTCGTCAATCCATAGTCCACGCGCGGTGGAATGGTGGGATACATCGTTCTGGTGATCAGACCATCTCGCTCCAACCCCTTGAGGGTGAGCGTGAGCATGCGCTGCGATATGCCTTCAATCGCGCGGCGCAGTTCGCTGAAGCGCTTCGTGCCGTCGCCCAGAAGGGCCACGATGAGAACGCTCCATTTATCGCCGACGCGATTCAGGACTTCGCGCACCGCCGGGCATTTGCCGGGAACATGGTTGTGACCGGGTGACATGAATGTACCTTCTTGTTCGTCTCGAGTATCTATTTTAGTCTAGGTTCCGGAGAAGAACCAACTAAAAAGAGGGAACTATCATGCAGAATGCATCCGAAACGCCAAGTCTTACGGCACGTAAAACGCCAGTCTCAGAGGAGGCACTCGACCAGCTGTTCCGCGACGCGCGGACGCATTCGGCGTGGCTCCCCGAGCCTGTGCCCGTTGAACTGCTGCGCAAGGTTTACGAATTGGCGCGTCTCGGGCCGACCAGCGCCAATGGTTCACCCGCTCGATTCGTGTTCCTAACTACGCCCGAGGCCAAGGCGCGACTTAGGCCGGCTCTGGCCCCCGCCAATGTCGAAAAGACCATGGCCGCTCCAGTCACCGTCATCGTCGCCTGGGACACGGAATTTCACGAGAATCTTCCCAGGCTCTTTCCACATTTTGATATGCGCTCGTACTTTGTCGGGAACCGGGCGCTGATCGATGAGACCGCGTTCCGCAACAGTTCGCTGCAAGCCGCCTACTTCATGCTGGCCGCGCGCGCCCTGGGGCTGGATTGCGGACCGATGTCCGGGTTCGACGCGAGCAAGGTCAATGCGGAATTTTTCCCGGACGGCAAGTGGAAGGTGAACCTTCTGTGCAATCTAGGCTATGGAGACGACAGCAAGCTCTTTCCACGCAACCCGCGCCTGGAGTTTGAAGAAACGTCCACGATTCTGTAGAGATCGAGACTCGAGCCGGGTCACGTCTGGCCTTCGTGCTGTCAGTCCTCGACAAACTTGCGGAGACGGACGAGAGCGTTGTCCCATTGCTTCGAGATGAGGGCGAGGTAGCGGCGCGCGTCTTCAAGGCGCTGTAGCTGCAATTGCCAAACGCTCTCGCGCCCCTGCCGTGTGCTACGCACGAGACCCGCTTGCTCCATCACGCGCAGGTGCTTGGTGATGGCTTGACGCGTGACGTGGGAGCCGGCGGTGAGCCGAGTGATGGACATCGGTCCGTCATCGCAAAGACGGCCAACGAGGCGCAGGCGCGTCTCATCGCCCAACGCCGCGAAGAGCGACGCAGAATCCCTCGGTGGCACCAGCGCTGGCGAGCTACGGCGCATGGACGACGTACTTCTCAATTACCTTCACCATGATGGCCCAACCGCCCTCGTTCGCGCTGAATGCCTTGGCGCGACGCGCCAGCGGGATGCGATCGAAACCGGACTCGGTGACGGTCAGCATGACGCCGTCGGCGACTTCCTCGAGGGTGAAGACGACGAGCGTGGTGGGCTCGGCGGAGTAGTCGACGCTGGGGTCGATGGCGTAAGGATGCCAGCGGAAGGAGAACAGGCGCTCGGCTTCCATTTGCTCGATGGTGATGTCGAAGGGCATGCCTTTGTACGGCGTCTGGGCCTTGGCGACTTCGGCATCGACCGCGGTGGTTACCAGCACGCCGCGCATAGAGGCGCCTGGTGCGAAGGGGCCATCGAATTTAACGCCGAACCAGGTCCCGAACTCCGTGGAGTCGGAGAGGGCGCGCCAGACGCGGCTCCTGGGCGCGCGCAAAAGGATTTTTTTCTCGATGTGGTCTGTGCTCATGCGCAACCCCCAGGTTGCAGATTAGCAGGGCGGATGATGAAATGCAACCATTGGGTTGCGAGACATGTGGGGCAACGTTCCGGTCAGGGTTCGGCACGATCCGCGGTCGCACGGCTTCCTGGTACGCAAGTGATACCGGCAGGTGCTAGGCTGACGTGGTGGCAATGAAGAACCGCGACGTGCAGGCGGCTTGGAAGTATCACGAGGGGACGAAGCACTCGTACTGGAGTGTTCGCACGAATCCTCACTTTTTGGACTGGGCGAACCGGCCACAGCCTTTCAAAATTTATCCGACGGTCGAGCCCTTTGCGTTGCTGCGCGATGTGCCGCAGACGGGCGTGGCTGCGCTGGCGGCGATCTCAGAGCAAGTGTCGTTGGCGGGCGGCGATTCGGTCCCTGACCTCCGGGACCTGGCGCGGATTCTCTTTTTTTCGGCGGGAATTACTAAGCATCGCAAGTATCCCGGCGGAGAAATCTATTTTCGCGCCGCGGCATGCACCGGAGCGCTCTACGAGATCGAGCTGTACGTGGTGACGGGCGAGCTCAAGGGCCTGGACGCCGGGGTGTATCACTTTAATCCGGCGGACGTGTCTCTGCGGCCGCTGCGCAAGGGTGATTTTCGCGGGAACCTGGCGCGGGCGACGGCGATGGAGTCCGCTGTGGCTCACGCGCCGGCGACAATTGTTTGCACGGGAACGTACTGGCGAAACGCCTGGAAGTATGGGGCGCGCACGTACCGGCATTTCGGTTGGGATAACGGCACCTTGCTGGCGAATATGCTGGCGGTTGCGGCAGCTTCTGGGTTGCCGGCCGAGATCGTGCAGGGATTTGTGGACGCGGAAGTAAACCGTCTACTTGAGCTCGACGCGCGGCGCGAGGTTTCCTTGTGTCTGGTGCCGATTGGGCGCAGATCGGAGGGCTCGCCGCCGGTTCCGCAGGAGGCTCCGCCGCTCGGCTTGGAGACGATCCCGCTTTCGGAGCGCGAGGTGGAGTATCCCGAAATGCTGGAGATGCACGAAGCGTCTTCGCTTGCATCCGACGACGAGGTTGCTCAATGGCGCGAGCGCGGGAAGCTAACGGTGTCGCCGGTTGCCGCTCCGGCGAGCGAGGAAGTTCGCTTGCAGCCGCTGCCGAAAGAAGCGCAGCCCACAGACACCATCGAGCAAGTGATCCTGCGGCGCGGCTCTACGCGAACGTTCGATAAGACGGCATCGATTACGCTGGCCCAACTCTCAACTATTCTCGACTGCGCCACGCGAGGACTTCCTGCGGACTTTCTTGCCGGCGCGCAGCTGAATGATCTCTATCTGATCGCGCATTCGGTGCAGGGGCTTGCGCCGGGTGCTTACTTCTTCCACCGTGAGCGGAACACGCTTGAGCTGTTGAAACTCGGGAAATTCCGCGCGGAGGCCCACCGGCTTGGACTGGAGCAGCAATTGCCGGCGGACGCCTGCGTGGACGTTTTCTTTCTGGCCGATTTGAATCGCATCCTGGAGGGATATGGAAACCGTGGCTACCGTGCGGTGCAACTCGAAGCGGGCACGATCGGCGGCAAAATGTATCTGGCTGCTTATGCGCAGCACCTGGGTGCCAGCGGGCTAACGTTTTTCGACGACGAAGTGACTCAATTCTTTTCGCCGCACGCGAAAGACAAGAGCGCGATTTTCCTGCTGGCGATTGGCAAGCCGTTGAAACGCAAAGCGCAGTGAGATTCTTCAGGGCTTACCCGCTTTGACGAATTTCCAGCTTCGCCTTCGCTAGGCGATGTGCTGCCAGAAGGTCGCGTCGCGGGCGGCTAGGAGGGAGTCCTTGCGGGCGTCCCAGCGAAGGAAGTGTGCGGTTTTGGTGTGAAGGCGATGATGTTCGCGGGTGGCCCAGACTTCGTGGAGGAGGAAGGCGCCCGGGATGTCGAGCGCCCGATGCAGGTCGTAGGTGAGGCAGCCTTCTTCGCGGCGCGTGGGGCCGATGAGGGCGCGCAGTTCGGCTTCGAGGAGGCCTTCCTGGCTCGGCTTGGCGCGCAGGATGACGATTAGAGTTACGGCGTTTTTGGGGAGTTTGGCGGCGCTTTTTCGTTTTGAGGGCTTGCTCACTCTGCGTTTCGGCATGGTGGCGGGGATTGTACTCCAAGGTGACCTTTATGAAAAACATCGGCGGATTACGGCATAGATACTGCGATGGATGCGTTGGCGGATGGAGGGCGCAGCATGCTGCGCCCCCACGAGGACAAGCGCCTATTTCTCGGCGGACTTGCGGCCGGCGTCGAGGCTATCGAAATTGAGGATCGTATTCAGAACCAGCGAATACGTGCCGCGAGTCTCGCCGCGGTAAACGGGGTTGATGGAGAAGAGGACCACGTGACCGCTGCCGGAAGGAACGTCGAGGACGGCAGGATGCTGGGCAATTTCGTCGCCGCCATCGACCAGGCCGGAGATGAGCAGGTCTGAGGCGTCGGCATAACGCAGGATAACGCGCGCGCGATCCGCAGCGGGGATGACGCGGAATCCATTACGCTTCTGCTCGTCAGTCACGGGCGGATATTCCCAAAGCTCGGCGGCGGGCTCTTCGGGCGCTTCGACGCCGGGGCGGCCGACGGTGAAATCGGGATCATCAGGCGTGCCGCGTCCGGTAGGACGCGACACGGTATGGCCGCCGAGCCGGCGCTGGCGACGCTGGCCAGCGATGCTGTTGAGCGAAAAGATCGGGCCATTGTCGCAATAGACGGACACGTTTTCGTCGTAGCCGTAGGCGATGGGGCTGGCGGCATCGACCAGGCGCGCGCCGAGTACGGAACCAACGATGTTCATTTTTTGCGGCGTAGCTACGCTGACGCCGCTGGCGAGGCCGATCGATAGCGCGAAGTTGGACGTATCTGCAGAGGTGAGCAACACGCCGCCCTTGGCAACGAAAGATTGCAGGTGGGCGACGCCTTGCCAGCCGAGGCCGGGGCGCATGTCGTCCGTGGAATCATTTTTGCCGACGAGGTTGGGCGTTTCCGGCGTGTTTTTCCAGGGCAGCGGATTGCCCCAATCGGCAGGCATACCGTTGATGATGGCCGTTGAGGAGTAATTGGAGCCGACCGGGGGAAAGAGAATTACGTCGTATTTGGCGTTGAGATCGTCAAGCTTCGCGACGGTTTGCGTGCTGATGTAGTCGTACGGGATGTTGAGGTTGTCGAGGGCGAGACGCCACCAGCCTTCGGTCTGCGTGCTGAGCCAGGTGTGCACGAAGGCCACACGGGCGACGCGCACGGGGTGCGTCTTCGCGGTGGGTGCTGCGCTTAGAGCAACGGCGTGCAGGCCGGTTTCGTTGGCGGCGCGGTCGAAGTCAGAGCGAGCAACGCCTCGGACGATGAGCGAGCCACGATTGAATTTCTTTCCGCCGCCTTCGAAAGCCTCTTCCGCAGCGTCCATGGAGGCGTTGCGAAGTTTGTAGCGCAGCGTGGCGAGCGTGGGCTCGGCGTTGTTATTGATGGCGAAAATGGAGCCTTCGCCTTGCACGCCGCCTGCGGGTTTCACTTCGTTGACGCGTTCCATCGCGGCCGCGAGCACCTTCGGGTCTGCGACACGATAAACCTTCACGTTGAACAGCTCGCCGAAGGTCCAGCCGGTGTCGTCGTAGGGAGTTTTTTGCGGGTCCTCTGGACTCCAGTATTGATGGTCGAGGAGAGCGTCGGCGATTCGCGAGTACGGCTGGTCCATGCGAATGATGAAGCTGCCGGCGGGAAACTCGCGCGAGGCAGACTCGGTGTCCTTTTCTTTTTCCTTCGCGTCTTTGGCGCCTTCCTTCTTGGAGGATTTCTTTGGCTTTTTCGCCGGCAAAGCAATGGTGAAGGGCGAGGTGGCGCGAGAAATTTCGACGTGTTGTTTCTGGAGCACCTGGAGCAATTCGGTCTGCAGTTCAAGACGCGAATCGTCGGCGGGGAGAACGTACGCGGCGGGTCCTTCCTGCGCGGGCTTGCTGATGGAGCGCTTTGCCTTCAGATAGAAATTTTTCAGGAAGAGGCGCTTGTTTTCGTTGAAGAAGTGCAGCGAGGTGAGCAGGCCGGTCTGCTCGTAGTTATTGTTGTCGCGCTGGGACCAAAGCGTTTTCGGGAAGGGTGGATTCTGACGCCACCAGGTACGCGAATATTCATCCTGATCGAGGGTGCGTTCTTCTGTGTCGGCGCCGCCGTTCCCGAATGTTTCGTAGAGGCGGCTGATGCCGTTGTGAAGAGCGGCGATGAACATCAGGTAGCCGGGGGACCAGGTGTCAAAAATGCCGTGAGTGAAAACGCCGGGCATGCCGAACTTGGTCATGTCGGCGACATTGCGCCAGCCGATCATTTCCCATTCGTCCGTGAGAATGGGATCGACCCAGGCGTTGAAGGGGCCATCGCCGGCGGTGTTGTCGTAGAGGTAGGGAACAGACTCATGCAGGTCGTGGAGGACTTGCGCTTTCCAGCCAACATAAGTGTTGAGGACGTTTTCGGTGAGCTTGAGGGTGACGCCCATGGCGTCGCGATTGTTATCGTGCGCCACGTATTTGCCCCAGTAGATAAGTGGCGGGTAAAAATCTTTGGGATGCGCGAGATGCCAGCGGTAGAGATCGACCATGCGATCGCGGCCGTCGACTTCGACGACCGGAGTAATAAGCGTGATTACGCCGTCGCGGATTTCGCGGACGTAAAGACTGTCGTCGACCGCGAGGCGATAAGCGAGTTCCATGAGCGCCGTGGGCGCGCCGGTTTCGGGAGAATGAATGGTGCCGGTGATGTAGTAGACCGGCGTGGCTTGCGCGACGAGGCGATCGGCTTCGGCGTCGTCGAGCTTGATGGTGCGCGGGTCGGCTAGCTTGGCGAGGCGGGCGCGGTTTTCGTCGAGGTGCTTGAGATTTTCCTCGGAAGAGACGGCGACAGCGATCATCTCGCGGCCTTCTTCGGTGGTGCCGATGGAGAAAACTTTGACGCGCGGCGTGGCCTTCTCAAGAAGGCGCATATATTTGTAGACATCTTCAGCGTAGGGCAGGACGCCGGGAGCGCCAGAGACATCGCCCAGGACTGCATCGGGAGTGGGAACGTTTTTGGAGGCGGGCAGGTAGTCGACAAGGGGAGAGGTAAAGACGGGCGCGGTGGTGTATTTCTTGATTTTTGCGGTATAGGCCTCGTTGATGGGCTGCTTGGGATCGCGCGCAGGCGCGGTCTCGTCAGCGCGCGCGGCGATGTTCGCGAATGCGAGGCACGCGCACAGGTACGCTGTACCAACCACCCATCGCACCGCTTTGAATGAAATCATTTTTTCTCCTGGAGGATTGCTCATTCTAAGACGTGCCAGCAGGCAATTGGGCTACAAGCGTCATGGCTCCGCAACGAAAATGATGCAGACCGGGGCGGGGGCTTCGGCGATTTCGCCGGTGGGGGTCAGGGCGCCCGTGGTGGAATCGATGCGGAAGATGACGATGTTGTTGGACTCTTGATTAGCGGCGAGGAGAAATTTGCCGGTGGGATCGATAGCGAAATTGCGCGGAGTTTTTCCCATGGTTGGATATTCGTCTCTCAGTTTCAGAGTGCCTTTCGCGGGATCGATAGAGAAGGTGCTGATGGTGTCGATGCCAGCGCGGTTGGAGGCGTAGAGAAATTTTCCATTGGGATGCACGGCGATTTCCGCGGCTTCCTTCGGACCTGACTGATCTTTTCGCAGTATAGAAAACGTAGAGATTGTTTGGAGCGGTGAGAGTGAACCATTGCTTGCTTTGTAGGCGAAGGCAGTGACGCTGCTTTCCATTTCGCTGAGAACGTAGGCGAATTTGCCGTTGGGATGGAAGGCGAGGTGGCGAGGTCCGGCGCCGGGATTCACTTTGGCATAAGGTGGATTGTTGGACGTGAGAGCGCCTTTGGCGGCGTTGAAATGGTAGAGCAGGATTTCGTCGAGGCCGAGATCGGCGGTGAGCGCGAAACGATTGTCGGGGCTGGTTCCAATCCAGTGGGCGTGGGGGCCTTGTTGGCGCTCTCTGTCGACGCTAGAACCGGAATGCTGGACGAACGCAGAGGCGGTAGCGAGGCTGCCGTCTTCGCCAATTGGAAATACCGCGATGCTTCCGCCGTCATAATTGGCGACGAGCACGTACTTGCCGGATTTGTCGAGCGAGATGTGGCAGGGGCCGGCGCCTTGCGTGGCGACTTGGTTGAGTAGGGTGAGCTTGCCGTTTCTGGGGTCGATGGAGAACGCGCTGACCGCGCCGCTTTTTTGCCCACCGAAGTGATCGATTTCGTTTACGGCGTAGAGATATTTGCCGCTGGGATGGACAGCAAGGAAAGAGGGATCCTCGGATTCAGTGGCGACGCCGAGCGAGCTGAGCTTCCCGATGCCAGGATCAAAACGGTAAGCGTAGATTCCTTTGCTGGCGGTCTTATTGGTGTAGGTGCCGACGAAGACCAGGTATGGCTTGTTTTGTGAGCGTTTCGGGGCTGCGGCCGGTGGGGAAAGAAAAAGAGGGGCGGATAGAAGCAGAAGCTTCACGGCGACGCGGCGGGACATTTTCATAGGGCGAAGATTCTAGCATCATGAGCGGATTTGAGAGGGGAAGGTGATGCCGTTTGCGAGCGTTGCCAAGAAAGTCCGGTAACGCCAGCAGGATGCCGGCGCTACCAGGACTTGATCCCGAACGGCTACTTTTTCTCTTCGTTGTTCTCTTCCTGGAGGACGGCGGCCGCGGCCACGGAATCGTCGTCATCGAGGCGGAGCAGGCGCACGCCTTGCGTGGAGCGGCCGGCTTCGCGGATTTCGTTGGCGTGCACGCGGATAACTTTGCCGTTGTGGGTGATGATCATGACGTCGGACTCTTCCGTAACCTGCAGAGTGGCGACGACGGAACCGTTGCGGTCAGTGGTCTTCATGTTGACCACGCCCTTACCGCCGCGCGACGTTATGCGGTAGTCGGAGAGAGGCGTACGCTTGCCGAAGCCCTTTTCCGCTACGGTGAGCATGAGAGTGGTCAGCGAGCCTTTGATGTGCTCGTTTTCCAGCTCTTCCAGATTTTGCGTGGTCTGGTTGTGTTCCTTGGCGATGATCTCGAAGTTGGGCTGCACGGCGTCCATGCTGACCACGTAGTCTTCCTTGTCGAGATCCATGCCGTTGACGCCGCCGGCGCCGCGGCCCATGGCGCGCACTTCCGTTTCGCGGAAGAGAATGGCTTGTCCTTCGTGGCTGGCGAGGAAAATCATCTTTTTGCCGTCGGTGAGTTTTGCGCCGATTAATTCATCTTTGCCGTCGAGGGTGATGGCGATGATGCCGGTGGAGCGCGGATTGGAGAATTCGGTGAGCGCGGATTTCTTCACCGTGCCGTTGCGCGTAGCCATGAAGACGAACTGGCCGGCTTCTTCGAGGTTGCGCGCGGCAACGAGGGCGGTGAGTTTCTCGTCTTCCTGGAACTTCACCAGGCTGGAGATGGCTTTGCCTCGCGTGGCTGCGGCCGCTTCCGGCAGCTCGTAGACTTTGAGCCAGTAGACGCGGCCCTTGGAAGTGAACAGCAAGATGTAGCTGTGCGCGGACGCGATGAACAGATGCTCGACGAAATCTTCTTCCTTGGTTCGCGCGCCGATGCGGCCTTTGCCGCCGCGTGACTGGTGGCGGTAGGTGTCAGCGGCGGTGCGCTTGATGTAGCCGGCATGGCTGACGGTGATCAGCATGTCGGTGTCGGCGATGAGGTCTTCGAGCTTGATTTCGTCAACTTTGTCGACGATTTGCGTGCGGCGATCGTCGCCGTAAGACTTTTGCACTTCCTTGAGCTCGCCGGTAATGACCTGCTTGAGCTTTCTGTCGCTGGAGAGAATTTCTTCCAGTTCGGCGATATGCTCGCGGATAGACTTCAGTTCCTTGAGGATTTCGTCGACGGAGAGCTGCGTGAGGCGATGGAGTTGCAGCTCGAGGATGGCGTCGACCTGAATCGGCGTGAGGCCGATTGCCTCACCGCGGCCGGCGGCTTCTCCTTCAATGGGACCGAGCTTGTACTTACGGCCGTCCAGCTTGACGCCGGCCAGCTTCCTCGCCTTGCCGTTTTCGGTGATGGTGACGTCCTGCTCGGTGAAATATTTGAGCAGGTTTTCCTTGGCCTCGGCGCGGCTGGCGGACCCGCGGATGATGCGGATGACGTCGTCGAGATGGTCGAGCGCGATCTGGTAGCCGACCAAGATGTGTTCGCGCTCGCGAGCTTTGCGCAGCTCGTAGAGCGTGCGGCGGCGCACCACTTCGACGCGGTGCTCGATGAACAGCTTGATCAGCGGGATGAGACCGAGCTCGCGCGGCTGCCCGGCGACGATGGCCAGCAGGATCATGCCGAACGATTCCTGCATCTGCGTGTACTTGAAAAGATTGTTGAGGATGAGCTGCGCTTCTTCGCCGCGCTTGATTTCGACGACGATGCGCATGCCTTCGCGGGAGGACTCGTCGCGCACGTCGGCGATGCCCTCTATTTTTTTGCTTTGCACCAAATCGGCGATGCGCTCGATGAGCCTGGCTTTGTTCACCTGATAGGGAATTTCGGTGATGACGATGTTCTCGCGATCTTTGCCGACTTCCTCGATGGCGGCTTTGGCGCGCATCATGAAGCTGCCGCGGCCGGTTCTGTAGGCGGCTTCGATGCCTTCGCGGCCGGCGATGTAGGCGCCGGTCGGAAAATCCGGGCCAGGGACAAGCTTCATTGCTTCTTTCAGCGTGGCGTCGGGCCTTTCGATGAGCAAAATCGCGGCGTCGACAATTTCGCGGAGGTTGTGCGGCGGAATGTTGGTCGCCATGCCGACGGCGATACCGCTGGCGCCGTTGACGAGAAGATTCGGAATGCGCGACGGAAGGACGACGGGCTCTTCGCGTGTTTGGTCGAAGTTGGGGATGAAATCTACGGTTTCTTTTTCGAGGTCGGCGAGAATGTCTTCGCTGATTCTCGCCAGCCGCGCTTCCGTGTACCGCATGGCCGCCGGGGGATCGCCGTCGACGGAGCCGAAATTTCCCTGGCCGTCGATGAGCGGAGAGCGCATGTTGAAGTCTTGCGCGAGGCGGACCAGCGCCGGATAGATGACGGCTTCGCCGTGCGGGTGATAGTTGCCGGAGGTGTCGCCGCAGATCTTGGCGCATTTGCGGTAGCCGCGATTGGAGGCGAGGCCGAGGTCGTTCATGGCCACAAGGATGCGGCGCTGCACGGGCTTGAGACCGTCGCGCACGTCCGGCAGGGCGCGCGCGATGATGACGCTCATCGCGTAGTCCAGATACGACTTGCGCATCTCCGCTTCGATATCTACGGGAAGCAGGATGGATTTATTTGTTTCGTCGGCCATTTTTCCTCGTTATTCCCTCGTTGGAACTATTGCTTCGCCATTTGCGCTAGTACGTACGCCTTCACGGTGTCGAAGGCGTCGGCTGTGTTCGTGAAACGGCGTGCGGCGAAATATTCTTCCAGCTGCCGTAAGAATTCGTCGCGCTGCATTTCGCTCGCGAACTCGACTGCTACGCCTCGCTCGTTGTCTGGCGCTGCCGTTGGCGTGGCGCGAAAATCGCTGCAGCTTAATCCGCGCAGCCCGGGCAGCGTGCTCCAGCCGAGTTGATACATCATGGCTTCGCGGCTCGCGGACGCAGAAGATAAAACACTCCGGCTGCCACGGCCAAAATAATGACGATCCCCACGGCGTTCACAGTGAACGTCGCCTTGTACAGACCCGCTGCGGAAGGATCGACCGGCAAAGCGGCGCGCCACTCCAGCAAATTGCGAATAGTCGCCGGAAGGCGGTAACCAGAGACGGCCACAGCCGCCAGCAGCAAGCCCCAGCGCACGGCGTCGCGCGTTGATCCCCGCCGGTTCCCGCCATCAGCTTTGCGCCATGGAATCAAATGTCCAGGTTGACGACTTCGAGGGCGTTTTCCTCGATGAATTTGCGGCGCGCTTCGACGTTTTCGCCCATAAGCGTGGTGAAAATGTCTTCCGCAGCAACGGCGTCTTCCAGCTTCACCTGCAGCAGCGTCCGCGTATCCGCGTTCATCGTCGTGTCCCAGAGCTGCTCGGCGTTCATTTCGCCCAGACCTTTGAAGCGCGTGATGGTGAAATCTTTCTTGGCGTCTTCCACGACGTAGTTCAAGACGTCTTGCGCTTTTTCCTTGGTCACCTTCGTGCCGTTATTGGTGACGGTGAAGGGCGGTTTATTGAATTCTTCGATTAGCTTCGTAAGGGATCGCAGGCGCTTGTACTCCGCGGTGGAGGCGAGCGCCCAGTTAATTTTCTGGCTGTGCGGTGGGCCGAATTGAATCTCGTGGAGGCTATGCTCCTCGTCGAAAGCGATTTTTCCCTCGAGTTTGAGCTTGGCTTTGTCGACTTCCTTTAGAAATTTCTCCAGCGCCTTTTTATCTTCAAAATCTGCTTTCTTCTCGAGACCGCTTTCCGCGAGCAATTCAACCAGCCCGGGCTCGCGCAAGCGGCGGCCGAGTTTTGCGGCAGCGGCCTCATACTCCTGGACGTTCAGAAGAAACTTTGTCAACCCCGCGCCTTCCAGGGAGACGCCCTCCTTGGCCTTCACGACGTGATCTTCCGTGGCGCGCTTCATCAACTCGTGCGCGAAATCGCTTTCATCGCGAATGTAGCGCTCGCTTTTGCCGCGCTTCACGCGGTAGAGCGGTGGCTGCGCGATGTAGACATGGCCGCGTTCGATCAATTCCTTCATGTGGCGGAAGAAAAAGGTCAACAGCAGCGTGCGAATGTGGCTGCCGTCAACGTCGGCGTCGGTCATCAGAATAATTTTGTGATAGCGCAGCTTGCCGGCGTCGAAATCGTCTTTGCCGATGCCGGTGCCCAGCGCGGTGATGATGGCGCGGATTTCTTCGTGGCCGAGCATCTTGTCGTAGCGCGCTTTTTCCACGTTGAGGATTTTTCCCTTGAGAGGAAGAATCGCCTGAAACTTGCGGTCGCGGCCCATTTTTGCGGAGCCGCCGGCGGATTCGCCCTCAACGACGAACAATTCGCATCGAGAGGGATCGCGTTCCTGGCAATCGGCGAGTTTCCCCGGCAGCCCGCTGGAGTCCATGGCGGATTTGCGGCGGGTAAGCTCGCGTGCCTTACGCGCAGCTTCGCGGGCGCGCGCAGCTTCAATACATTTGCCGATGATGCGGCGGGCGACAGTGGAATGTTTGTCGAACCATTCGCCAAGACGCTCGTTGACGAGTTGCTCGACGTCGCCCTTGATGTCGCTGTTCAGCTTGCCTTTGGTCTGGCCTTCAAACTGGGGCTGCGGCAAGCGCACGCTGATGACCGCTACGAGGCCTTCGCGAACATCATCGCCGCTGATGCTGACCTCGTCCTTCTGCTCTTTGAGCATACCGGCGGATGAGGCGAAATTGTTGATGGAGCGCGTCAGCGCGGAGCGAAAGCCGGAGAGATGCGTGCCGCCGTCGACCGTGTTGATCGTGTTCGCAAAGGCAAAAACGTTTTCGCCGTAGGTGTCGTTGTATTGCAGAGCGATTTCGATTTCGACGTTCCCGCGCTTGCCTTCTATGTAGATCGGCGAATCGTGCAGCGTGGTTTTACCGCGGTTGAGATGCTTAACGAATTCACCGATGCCGCCGGTGAAGCGGAACTCCGTGGACTTTTCGGTGCGCTCGTCCGCGAGCGTGATCTTCAGGCCCTTATTCAGGAAGGCCAGTTCGCGCAGGCGCTGCGCCAGTGTGTCAAAGCTGAAGACTGTTTTCTCGAAAATGGATGGATCGGGATGAAACGTGACTTTCGTTCCGGTCTTGCGCGTCTTGCCGGTCTGGTTGAGCTTGGAAGTGGGCTTGCCCTTTTCGTAGGTCTGCTCCCAAACGCCGCCGTCGCGCGAAATTTCGAGCTCCAGCCAATCGGAAAGAGCGTTGACGACGGAGACGCCGACGCCGTGCAAACCGCCGGACACTTTGTAGGTGTCGCTGTCGAATTTTCCCCCGGCGTGGAGAACGGTGAGAACGACTTCCGCGGCGGGACGCTTTTCCGTGGCGTGCATGTCGACGGGAATGCCGCGGCCGTTGTCGACCACGGTGACGGAATCGTCGGCGTGTACGGCGACGTTGATTTCGTCGGCGTGGCCAGCCATGGCTTCGTCGACGGAGTTGTCGACGACTTCCCACACGAGATGGTGCAAACCCATTTCGCCCGTGGAGCCGATGTACATGGCAGGACGCAAGCGCACGGCTTCAAGACCGCCGAGCACCTTGATCGATTTCGCGTCGTACTGATGGCCCGGAGCTTTTCCGACGACCGTCTCTTTACTCTTTTCCTCTTTGTCGCCCATTCATTCTCCTGACGAAACACGATGCCCGCCCGCGGCGGGCTGGCCTACCTTCGGTAGGCTTGCGCTAGGCAGTGCGCTGGGACGCAGGCTGCGAGCTGCGACGATTCGCAAAACTTGTGACTAACCGTTTCCAGGGAAAGGCGTGTTTGCGGACTGCATTCTTCCGTACGTCGCCTTACCCTTTGGCTCCCGCCGCGTGCGGCCGGAACTCGTAGGGTTTCTGCTCCATCCCATCTCGCGCAGCGAGACGTGGCGGAGACTTGATACCCGGCGAACCGGGTGAAGAGTTCGCGAGGTTTTAACTCCAAGCGCGGCAACCAAGGCTCCTGGCGCAGAGCCGACCCCACAGGCTGCTTCGCTTGGCGGACGTGCCCCGGGTTAACGGGGCGGGCCGATTGGAGGAAACCGAACAGCGATTTGATACCTTCAAAGTGTACCCGATTTTAGTCGTTTTCTCAAGGCCGCAGTCTGCGATCCAGTGGATATAAGCAACGTGTTTTCAATAATTTGAAAGCGATTTCCGCGGCCGTAAGCCTTAAGTAATCGCGCCTTCGGTCCAATGTGCTTTTTTAGGGATGAAATCCGATTGGTCGCTTCGGTTTTACCGGCGTTTCAAGCATTTCCTTGATCGTCGCGAATACAATTTGAAACTTCGCGTCGTATCGCTTCTCCATTTGTTCGATCTTTTGTCTAAGTTCTTCGTGGGTAGCCAGCATTTCTCTCAGCCTGACGAAGGCTCGCATGATGGCGATGTTGGCCTTCACGGCCCGTTCACTTCGGAGAACGCTGGACAACATCGCCACACCCTGTTCGGTGAAAGCGAACGGCGCTGCTCTCCGACCTCCCCAACTTGAAATCACAAATTGTGATTTCAAGTTTCGTATTTCTGCGGCAGTCAGTTGGAACATAAAATCGCGGGGGAATCGATTGATATTACGCTTGACCGCTTGGACGAGCACCCTCGGCTCGACTCCATACAGCGTCGCCAGATCCGTGCTGAGGATCACTTTTTGGGCCCGAATAATGTGGATTTTTCGCTCAATAGGACGAACAAGAGCTAAAGGCGAGGCACTTATGCGGTGTGGCGAAGATGATTGTTTCCTGGAAGCGCTCATCAGATGCGCATGGGCATGATGACGTAGCGGTAGCGATAGCTTTCGTCGGCGAGCGGGCGCATCTGCCCGGCCGATTGTTCGTCCTTGAGTTCGATGCTGACGGGGCCATCGGCGGCGGCGGAAAGAAAATCCAGCATGTAGGCGGAGTTGAAACCGATGGCGATGGGATCGCCGTTGTATTCCTTGTCGATATTTTCCTTGGCTTCGCCGTATTCCGGACTCGACGCGGAAATCTCGATGCCTTCCTTGGAGACGGCAAGCTTCACGGCGTGCGAGCGCTGGTCAGCGAGCTGAGAGACGCGGCGCACAGCGTCGGTGAGTTCGGCGCGCTCGAGCACGACGGTCTTGTTGTTTTCGCGCGGCAGCACCGCTTCGTAATTCGGGAACTGGCCGGTAAGGATGCGCGAGATCAGCAGCCGGTGACCGACCTGAAAAAAGAGATTGCTCTCGTCCTTGGCGAAATCAATCTGGGCTTCGGAGCCAGCCGCGGCAGCCAGCTTCTCGACTTCGTCCATGGCTTTCTTCGGAATCAAAACCTTCATTTCGCCATTGAGTCCGCTGAGCTTCTGATCCGTTTCGGCCAGCGCCAGACGGTGGCCGTCGGTGGCCACCATGGCCAGCGTATCCGGTTTCAAGATAAGCAAGCCGCCATTGAGGGTGTAGCGCGATTCTTCCATGGAGATCGCGAATTTTGTTTTGGCGATCAGGCTTTCGATGACCGGCGCCGAAATCTTCACCATAGTGTGCGGCATGGCCGGCAGCGCGGGGAAATTTTCCTTGGCCATCCCGACGAGCTTGTATTTCTTGCGGTCGCTGACGATTTCCACCCAATGATTTTCGAGCAGCTTGATCTTGATGTCGCCTTCGGGAAGCAGGCGCACGAGTTCGAGCAATTTTTTCGCCGGGATGGTGCCGGCGCCTTCTTTTTTAACCTTCGCTTCGCAGGAAGTGCGGATGCTGAGCTCGAGATCGGTGGCGGTAATGTTGAGGCGCGTGCCTTTCGCCTCGACAAGAAGATTGGAGAGGATGGGAATGGTGGTCTTACGCTCGACCACACCTTGCGTGGTGCTAAGTTCATTCAACAGCGCGGATTTTGCGACGCTGAATTCCATTGCTTGATAATCCTCGCGGACGATTACAGGTGCTGTCATTGTGACCTTGCGACCGCAGGGCGGTCAACGGCGATCTCGACTGCTGCCGTACTGTACTCGTTTTTGAGGGAAGTGAAAAGTCCCAACGAGGATCCGGGCCTGTGGAAATGCCGTGGAGATGAGGAATTCTCTATCGGCTATGTTGGGTCGTGTGCCAGCGCACACGCGGCAAAAGATTTTCATCAACAACAAAAATCATCACTCCAACTTTTCAACATGCTCATCATCTTCAAAGCAAATTTTTAAAACGAATCAGCCTTGTTGTTGTGATGACCGCTGTGGAAACGTGGAAAGCGTTGCAAGTATCTTGTCGTGAGTGAACTAGCCAAAGGAATTTCCAGTGAGCGATTGTGTGAATCGCGGAAAACGGTCACAAATTCGGTTGACCGAGTTCATTTCTGCGCGCGCGTCCACAGGAAATCCAAACGATTCGCAAACGATGTCCACAAACGATTCACAGAGGCTATCACTCACATATGCGACAGCAAGTTCATGCAGAAGAAACATCAAGTAACAATTCGGATGACAAGTGAAGATCCGCCGATGGATCGAAGGTAAGGAAAAAAAGTCCGCGGCAGCTTAGCGATGGCGAGGTGACAGGCGAGGCTTACTGCAACGCGTCCATCAGACGCGTAATGGTGCGATTCAGATCTTTGTCGGAGCGGCGTAACTCTTCGATTTTGTTGATGGAGTGAAGCACGGTGGTGTGGTGCTTACCGCCAAACTGACGCCCAATTTCCGGCAGCGACGCGGTGGTGAGCTGCTTGACGATGTACATGGCCACCTGGCGCGGAAAAGCAATCGCACGAGTGTTGCTGCGAACCTTCAGGTCCTGCTCGCGAAGATTGAAATGCTCGCTCACGCGTTTTTGGATGAGATCAATGGTGACCCGCTTTTCCTGCGAGGCGATGATGTTGCGCAGCACCTGCTGCGCGGTAGCGAGCGAAACCGTGGCGCCGGTGAGCGACGCGTAGGCCATTAGGCGCGTCAGCGCGCCTTCCAGTTCGCGCACGTTGGACTTGATGGCCCGCGCGATGTATTCGGCCACATCGTCGGGGAGAGGGAAGCGGTCGTTTTCCGCTTTTTTCTGCAGAATGGCGATCTTGGTCTCGAGATCGGGCGGCTGGATGTCGGCGATCAGCCCCCACTCGAAGCGCGAGCGCAATCTTTCCTCGATGGAGTTAATGTCCTTGGGCAAGCAGTCCGAGGAGATGACGATCTGCTTCTGTTGCTCGTAGAGCGCGTTGAAGGTGTGAAAAAACTCTTCCTGGGTGCGTTCTTTGCCGGCGATGAACTGAATATCGTCGACCAGCAACACGTCCACGGTGTGGAAGCGGTCGCGGAAGGTGATCATGCGGTCGAAGCGCAGGGAGTTGATGACTTCGATTGTGAATTTCTCCGCGCTGACGTAGCTGAGCCGCATGGCCGGATTGCGCTTCTTGATCGTGTGCCCGATGGCGTGCATCAAGTGCGTCTTGCCCATGCCCACCCCGCCGTACAGGAATAGCGGGTTGTAGGCCTTGGAAGGCTGCTCGGCCACGGCGCGAGAGGCGGCGTGGGCAAATTCATTGGACTTGCCGACCACGAAGCTATCGAAGGTGTAGCGTACGTTGAGCTGGTGGTCGTTGTTTTCGAAATCGAGCTTGGACTGCTTGTGGGGCGCCACGGCTGGAGCCGGTGCGGTCTCTTCCTCCGTGCAGACGTACTGGACCTTGGCGTTGGGCGTGCCGAGCTGGTGGAAGACGGCCTTCACGATATCGCCGTAGGTGCGGGTAAGCACCTGGCGGAAGACGGTGCTGGGAATCTGGACGTACAGAGTCTCGCCATCGGCACGGTTCAGGCGCGTGGGCTGGAACCAGGTCGTGTAGGTGTTAATGCTGACCCGGGACTTTACAAGGTCCAGAAGCTTGTCCCATGCATTGACTGGTTCGCGCTCTCGCGCCGGATTGGTGGCAGCTGTCATCACAAGAAAAAGACGCACCCTTAGCTTTTTCCACAGGTGTGAAAAAGTTGTGGAAAGCAAAATTCAGTATACCGCGCTATCGTTTTTTGAACTTCCGGGGTCTGCTCGCGCGGGACGTACCCGTTTGCCCCTGACTACCCGCGCGCTGCTTCAAAATCCTCGGCCCTCGCACTGCCGCTATGAGACAGCGCGGGATTGTCGCCGATTGAAGCGCGGGGAGCAAGCGAAAAGTGCGCGAGGGAAGTGGCGATGGTTCACACTCCGTGCACAGGTTTTCCACAGGCAGGGAAATGCAGCACGCAAGCGGCGGAATGTTGATTTGAAAGGGCATTTTGCAAAAATTTTGCAAGTTAGCAACGGTCTTGCACGGAATTGTGCAACGAGCACCTGAGGAAAACTCGAACTATTGCGGAGTTTTTTTGTCCGGGCGATCGAAGACATAGATGCCCAATGGGTCACTGCCGATCATCAAATGGTCGCGCTGCACGAGAATTATGTTTGGTTCGAGACGCGCGCCTTCCGGAGTGTAGAGCTTGTACCCGGCGCGGCGGGTGCCCTCTTTATCGAAGCGTAGGAGGTCGTTACCCACGGCCATCCATACTTCGCCCGAATCGCGGTCGACCCCGACGGCATTCAGGACGCGCTTGAAAATCGGTGCGCCGCTTTTCTTCTCCTGGCGCAGGATTTCGCGGCGGATAGCTTGCGCCGCTGGCGCAGCTTCCATCGCGGTGTATTGCATGTCTCCGCCAGCGTAACCGAAGCGGTCGTATTGACGGACAGTCGGCTCCGGCGTATACGCAAACCCGTAGAAAAGATGGCCCTGCGCGTCGGTGGCCAGTTGCCCGATGTTCAGGAAGCGGTTGAGATCGGTTCGGTCGGTAAGCGGCTCGGGGTCGCCGAATTCGCGCACGTCGCGGCCGTTTTTGTCGAAGACAATCACCAGGTGCGGCTCTTGCAGCGTTGCGACAGCCACTTCGCCATCGGGAAGCGCCGCGACCGACAAAGGGGCGTTTACGTGAGCCATGCGCGCGTTTCCGGCGGCATCCCAGATTTTAACGGCGTTGGCGGCGCGGTCGGCGACGTAGACCGTGCCGGAGGCATCGACGTCCATGCTCTCGCCATAGTGAATCGTTCGCAATTCTTGCGACTGGGGACCTGAGCCTTCGGCGTAGGAAGGCACGTTTTTGATGAGCTTGCCGTCCTTGCCGAAAACCGAGACGTAGCCGGCGGACGCGCTCAGCACGTACGTATAGCCGTTAGCTCCGACCCGAATGGAGCGCAGCCCAGGCCCAAACGTCGGGAGAACGCGGGTTTTGGCCGTCAGTTGGTCTTCGTCTTGAGCGAAGCTGGCGCTTGCCAGGCACGCAAGTAGACACAAAGCCGCCGCAATTTTCACGTAGGGTTGTCCTTGTAGTGCCCGCCTTCTGAGGCGGGCTCCGTCGTCGCCGCTTTTTCTTGCAGCAAGGTTGTCACTACTCAGACGTCGGGAACTTATCCGGGGTTGCGTCTCCGTATCTGGGGTTGGGTCTCCGTAGCCTCCGAATGTTGGGGCACGGCACTGCCGTGCCCGCGCCGAGCCTCATCGGCTTCTTCGCTTTTACTCCGAATGTAGCGGCCGCGGACTTTCGCGGGCGCTTTTGATTTTTGCCTGGCCCCAGGTCGTCTGACCGCGCCTGTAGCGAGACTAATCGATACGAAAGCGCAGCCGCTCAATAGAGCGAGCGCGCAGGCGTCCCGAGGGGTTGCCCTCCGCGGCATCAGCGGTTTCGATCAGCACACAATTCATCTGCACATCGCCGGAGGCAACCTCGAAGCGCGCGGGAAGCCCGTCGAGAAAGCGCTTGATGATAGCGTCGCGGTCCATGCCAATGACGCCGCCGTGCGGCCCAGTCATGCCGACGTCCGTAATGTAGGCCGTGCCTTGCGGCAAGACGCGTTCGTCGGCAGTGGCCACGTGGGTATGCGTGCCGACGACAGCGGTAACGCGGCCGTCGAGATACCAGCCCATCGCGACTTTCTCGCTGGTGGTTTCGGCGTGTACATCGACGAGGATGAAGCCCACGTCAGCAGGGAGCTTGGCGAGTTCGGCGTCCGCTTTGCGGAAGGGATCGTCAATCGGCGTAAGAAACACGCGTCCTTGCAAGTTAACGACTGCGTACTTCATGCCATTCTTCGCAGTGCCGATGAAAGTTCCGCTTCCCGGCGTGCCATCAGGAAAATTGCCAGGGCGCAATAGGCGCGGCTGATGCGGCATGTACTCCAGAATTTCCTTGCGGTCCCAACTATGATTCCCGCCTGTGAGGACCTCGATGCCCATGTTGAGCAGTTCGTCGGCCAGCCGCGGCGTGATGCCGAATCCGGACGCGGAGTTTTCGCCGTTGGCGATGACAAGATCGATCTGCCGCTGCGAAACGATATCCGCCAGCCGGTCCTGCACGATCTGCCGCCCGGGCGAACCCACAATGTCTCCTATAAACAGTACGCGCATGAATGTAGTTGTTAGTCGTCAGTTCTAAGTTTCTAGTGCAAACACGGGAACCAGGCACGGCAAATGAGTCCGAAACTTTAGCGATTTCTCGAGCACTGCATTCGGTGAACGCAAAATCCGCACGAGAAAGTGATCAGGCTCCAGCGGTCAGCCAGCAGCAAAACCAAGAAGCGAACGTCCAACGCTGAAGCCAAGCCGCGTAAGCATCTTGCCTTCTGGCTACTAAGAACTAAGACCTGACAACTGAAAACCCTTCGGCATAGCAATAAAGGAAACGATAATCGAGATGACCACCCCTCATCTCGTAGACTGACAACTAAGAACCAACAACTAAAAACTAAAAGAGCGGACTGCTTGGCCGTGGGGAGCTAGGCCGTGAACCTCTGAAATAGTAGGGCGCCACGAGCCAACCGTTAGGCTTTCCTGCCCCGCTCGCTTCCCGATCCAATCGGAACGCCAGCGGGACAGGCCGTGCACACAGGCTGTCTATCCGCGGCACCTCAGAGATTCGTCATTGGTTCAAACAGCTTTCGCTCCCTCACCTGCTTCGAAGTACCGCTCCGGCAACTATTCTACCAGCATGCGGTAAGGAAATGCCCACCGCCCCGCGCACCGAAGCGAATTGGTAGCGCCAGCATCTTGCTGGCGCGTCCGCGTTTTCTCCCCGGTTACACTAACCCACATATGGGGTGATATGGAGTGCGGCGGTCTTGCCGCCGCTTTCACAGTCGAGCCCCCTCAGACCGGCGTAATAGCTGGCAATCGACCCATCCTCAGCCCCGCGTTTCGCTTCTCCAAAACTAAAAACTAACAGCCAACCACTAACCACCGACAACCGGCAACGAAAAACTAACAATCAAGAACAACCGCCTGCCGTCGTAGAATCGCCAGCAGGAGAAACATCCAGGAGACACACCAATGTCGCGTATGACAATGCTGTCCGCCACCGTTCTTTCCTCCCTATTTTGCTTGGGAACGCCGATGCTTCATGAACCCGCGCGGCAAGGTACCGCCGCCCCGCAGCTCGGCCAGGTCAACTTCCCCACCAGTTGCGCGAGGGAAGCGCAACCCTCGATCGAAACCGGTGTCGCCCTCCTTCACTCGTTTCAATACGAGCAAGCGGACCAGAGCTTCAGCGAAGCCGCCAAACGCGACTCCCGGTGCGCGCTGGCATTTTGGGGCAAGGCCCTGTCCCACTATGAGCAGCTCTGGGAATTTCCCTCCGGCAAAGCGCTGAAGTTTGGCGCGGAGGATATCCGGCGCGCGCAAACCGCCGGCGCACTGACCGAGCGCGAGCGTGGATACATCGCCGCTGCCGCTGCGTTTTATCTGGCGGATGCAAAGTCGAGCGAGACGCAACGTGTCCACGCTTACTCCGTCGCGTTGTCGCAATTGCACAAGCAATTTCCGGACGACATCAATGCCGCCGCTTTTTACGCGCTTTCGATGCTGGCGTTAGCGGATCAGCAGGAAGTCGATGCCGAAGCGAATCGCAAAGCAGCCATCGCCATCCTCGATCCTCTTTGCCAGGCCGCGCCGAATAATCCTGGTCCGGCTCATTACCTGATCCACGCTACGGACACGTCCGAATTTGCCCCGCAAGGTCTGCAAGCGGCTCGCGCCTATGCAAAAATCGCGCCAGATTCTTCGCACGCGCTGCATATGCCTTCCCACATTTTTGTGCGGCTCGGGCTTTGGCAAGAATCGATCTCCTCGAACCTGGCCGCCGCGGCGTCCGCTGCCAAAGCTACCCAGGAGCACCGCGCGGTGCCCCATTACCAATTCCACGCGCTCGATTTCTTGAACTACTCCTACCTGCAAAGCGGGCAAGAGTCCAAGGCCCGCCAGTTGGTGTCTGAACTGGAAAATGTTCCCGGAGCAAGCCGGGAATCGATCGCCGAACATCAAGCGTGGCTGGCCGCGCGCAATGCTTTCGAGTTGCACCGCTGGAAAGAAGCGGCCGCATTGCCCATTCCCCGTGTGCCCCGCGATTCGCAAACATCGACCTATAGAGTGCGCGCGATCGGCGCTGCGCGATCTGGAGACGCCGCGGCCGCTCGGGAAAATCTGCGGAAGTTTGTCGAGATCAGCGCGGAGGAGGAGCGCAAGTCCAGCCACCACGGAGACAGAGCTTCCGACAAGAGCGTAAGGCAACTGGAAGCAGAGGCCTGGGTGGCCTTCGCCGAAGGCAAAGCCGATGAAGCAGTAAAGACACTGCGCTCCGCCGCAGACCGCCAAGACGCGGCGGGGGTGGACTCGCTAGCCATGCCCGCGCGGGAAATGCTTGCCGACATGCTGGCGGAATTGAAGAGGCCATCCGAGGCTTTGGCCGAATATCAGGGTGCGCTCAAGAATTCGCCGAATCGATTCGATTCGCTGTACGGCGTTGCGCATGCCGCGCAAATGGCGGGCGACTCAGCCGCGGCAAACGGCTATTACACAAAGCTAATGGAGATTTCCGCGCCGGCAGCCGACCGCGCCGAGCTCGCCGAGGCCAAGTCGTACCTTGCAACTGCGTCGAAGAGCAAATGAAGGGATTCTCGTCGCATTTGCGGACATCAGTCCATGCCGAGGCCTAAGGCCGTCGGATGCTTCGGCTGATAAAGCCCGACCTCCCCTCCACCGGGAAGCCGCATTTTCGTAATGGATCCCCATCGTGCCTCCTGAACCTCAGAGCACGTGACGCCCTTCTTCGCCAGTGAAGCCATCTCGGCTTTCAGGCTGTCGCACATGAAATAAAGTTCGTGAAAACTCTCCTCGGACGGGTGGAATGCAGCCTCCGATGGGGGCAGCGCGAAGATCAGCCAACCATGCCCCGCATCCACGGATTTGAGCCTGAGGACGTCGCGGAAAAACGCACGATCCGCCTCCGCGTTTTTACTGTAGATAACCACGTGAGCGCCAGAAATCATTTGCCCTCCAAATATCACGGGAACTCATAGCTGCGAGCCAAACCGACTCCGCTACACCCCACGGCTAAGGAGTTATTCCGTCGGACTCGGTTGTAGGTATTCTCCCCAATAATTCCGCAATGCGCACGGTACGATCTTCTGATCCTCGGATAAGCTCGACCAACTTAGGAGGTCCTGATCGTCGGCCAACTCCTAGTAAGTCGCCTCATCGAAAACCGACGCACTGCTAAAACTTTCGCGTTGAATAGTGAATTACTGTTCTGCTATACTCCTCCCGTTCGGTGGTGCGCCTCGCCTTCCGCGAGACTCCCCTACAACTCAAAATCCTTCAATCTGGAGACTTCTATGTCTACTCTTCGCTCCAAGGACCGCGCGTCCTTGTGTTCCTTCACCTTCGCCGACGCCCGCCAATACCCGCACGCCGCGTTTCTCCGGTCATCCGCGTCTCTGCTCTGCAACCATCCCCTGAGCCTACACGGACCAGGTCCTGGACGAGCGTCAGTGCCTCCAGATAACTCTCTTTAGAATCAACACTTGTGAAAGTGTATCAAAACAAAGGACTTTAACTCCCTTCAGAATCAACACTTATGAAAAACCGGGGAGGGGAGTACCCCCTCGAGGGGTACGGACCGGGCACATCGCTGACAGAATAGACCGGGAGCATCCATGACACTGCGAGGGCGGGGCTAAGTATCCGCTGCCGCATTACCTGTGGTAGCCGGCCAACATTCGGCCTCGCTGCGGCACGTCGCGCAGCTTTTGCAGGACCGGTGATTCAGCAAGTGCGACCCCGCGATCATGACCGCGCCAGACGCTTGCACATAGTGGTGGCTCGCCGAGCCTTTCAGCAGACACATAGCAGCCACGATGATCATGATGCCCGCCAGCGCCACACCAGCGGGAAGGCAGCGATGATGCAAACGATACCCGCCGCGATGCGCTCGCAGAGCGATCCCCAGCGCGAGCACCACCATGGACCAATCCACCCACGGCGAATCGAGCCAAGCCAGCCCAAGGGCCGGCAGCGCCGCCAGCGCCACAGGCAAGAGCGCACAGTGCACCGCGCACGCAAGCGATGCGGACATCCCCGCTCGATCGAACGCCGCCGTATTCAGACTCTGCTTCTCCATGTCGTGTTCCTTCGTATGTACCGCAACGCGCTGATCGGATCGACCTTCAGGCACAGCTTGCCGCCAGCGCAACCCAAACAAGGATCGAGTTGCCATCATCGCTGCGCAAAACCCAGCGGCGGCCCGAGCAGGGGCACGTAACACAATGCCCCTGCAGCGAGCAGCTCAAGCAATTGAGAACGGACTAGAAGTGGAAGCCGAGCTCCACGCTTTCCGCCCGAGGCGTCACGAAGTGTGTTCCCGTGAAGCTGGAAAGGAAGTTGTACAGTGCTACTTTGTTGGTCAAGTTGACGACCGTGAAGCGCAGGCTCCATTTATAGCGATCACCGTGGAACAGGTTGTCCTCTCCGACCGCAACATCGAACAGATTGCGCGGCTTGACGCGATCAGGATTGTGGTCAGGATTCCCCTGACTTTGGAAGCCGTCGTATCCACCTTGCGGTAGAGTTATCAGCTTCGATGTAACTAGGCCCTGACTTCCGTTCGGATTTCTGCAGTCGGTAAGCGGCGCAGTGACGGTAGCAAAGACTCCGTTGCACGCCAAGCCAATGGTCACCTGCTGATTCGCTGTGAGGCCCAGAGCTGCACCAGCATCGGCAACTCCGCTCACGACCAGGCCGCTGTCATAGCGCCAGTTAAATCCAACCCACGGTCCCCGCTTCCTAAACTGGTATTGCAAATGTGTCGTCTGGTTATACTTTTCGTCGTGGTCGATGCGAAAGACGCCCGTGCCGCCTTGTCCCCCAGGTGTGACACCAAGCCCTGAGATCTGAGGCTGGAAGAACCGAGCCGCTACGCCTGACATCACCACCAGGGCCGAGAATCCATGATAATCCGGGACACTGGCGCGAATGGCATAGCCAGGAATCTTCGAACTCTGCCATTCCACGGGGAAGGTCACGGGAGTGTTGCCCAGGATGCTGAAGTCGAAGCCGTAATGCGTGTACTTCCACAGATACTCGGCGTCAACCACAAGGTGCTTTCCAAACGCCTGCTGGAATCCCGCGTGAAACTCGTTACGCCATCCGGGACTCAGCGGCACGCTCAAGCAGGGCGATCCTCCCGAGGTCGCGCTGAAAATCCCGTTGACCACCGGGTCATTGCAGCCGGTGCTGGCTAAGACTAGATTCTCGTTAAACGGTGTCTCCACGATTCGCGCGTAGGAAACGCGCAACACCGTGTTGGTTGGCTTGATGTTGTATGCAACTCCGAGTCGCGGCTCGGCTGTCCGATATGTTGAAAGTCCGTTATATAGATCGCCCCGGATTCCCAAATTAAAGGACCAATTGTTCTTGGTGATCGTGTCCTGAGCGTATAGCGCCAGTTCCTTCACATCTGTATGGCCGTGAAACAAGTGGAAGGTTCCGTTGCGCGTGAGATCGAACGGCAGCAGAGTGGCGCACGGAGTGCCGGGTACAGCCGTATTCGTCGTCGGATCAAAGCACGGATTGCCGTTTGCATCCGTTGTTGAAGGTATAAGGTTCGGATCAACGATTCCCAGGTTGTCGTTTTCCGTCAAAAATGTGTGTTGGTAAGTGGCACCAACCTTTATGTTGTTAATTCCCTTCACGTAAGAAATATCGGAACGCAGGCCCGCGTTCGTTAGCTTCCGGTCTTGCCCGATGCTCTCCGACTGAATCGGACTGAAGTCCGCCAGCGGATTTGGGCTGCCATAGTAGTTGAACTGGTCGTGACGCACGAACGCTCCCAACGTAAACACGGTGTTGGAATTGATCAATCGCGTCCAAACTGGAGCAATGTTGTAAGTCCCAATCTTCGACCGCTGATCTGTGTTCCCCACGACGTTCCCGTTGACGTCTGTCACGTTGAGATTATCGTACGCGTTCGGAGTCTGAAACCACGAGCGCGTGTAGTTCAGGTTCAGGTGCAGAGTATCTTTCTGCGAGACCTGAAAATCCAGCCGGTCAAACACGTTTTCCTCATTACCTTTGGCATGAATCACTTGGACTTCCGGTGGATCCAAGAATCGCCCGCTTTGCAGTCCGTTTACGGAGATGAAGTTCCCCCATTTTTGAGTCCCATAGGCAAGATTGAAGCCAACGTTCGAGGTGCCAAAACTTCCGTAGGAACTGTATATAGTCCCCGTCGGTTTGGTCACGCCGAGCCCGGATTTCGTGGTTACTTTGATCACCAGGCTCGTTTTGTCGCCAAACTCCGCTGGAGGTGCGCCGGAGATCACCTCCAGCGATTGAATCGAATCGGATGGAATCTGATTGGAGAAGACCTTGCTCTGTTGGTCAGTGATCGGCTGGCCGTCCAC
>Ga0209648_10000363_pt1 | contig 33992 bp, 26 predicted proteins | sample GraSoi2013_115cm_FD_185830 | JGI IMG/M metagenome (GOLD analysis project Ga0209648, IMG submission 185830) | Grasslands soil microbial communities from the Angelo Coastal Reserve, California, USA - Sample 9_17_2013_115cm (SPAdes) (version 2) | ecosystem: Environmental > Terrestrial > Soil >...
ACAAGCGCCTGATCACGACGGCGGGGCGGAAGGAAGTGATGGGGCGGCCGATTTTGTACAAGACTTCGAAAGAGTTTTTGATGCGGTTTGGGTTGAGCGATTTGGAGGAATTGCCAAGTTTGAAGGAGTTTGAGGCGCTGGCGCGGGAAGCGCTGGGGAGTGATGAGGGATTCGCTCCGGCCGGGAAAGGTTCGACGAACGAGGCGAGCATCGGGGAGTCCTCGGCAAAGAATAACGAAGAGGGCGGGGCAAGCGCGGCGCCGACAGAGCTTGAAGCGATGGAAGCTCGGGAGGAATTGCAGGAGGAGACGGCGGCGAATAATGAGGGGATGCCGGAGGGGGAAGGCGGCGAAACGCAGAAGGCCACGGCGGCGGGGGAGTGAAAAGAAAGATTTAACAGAGAGATCGCAGAGGGCGCAGAGAAGAAGATTGTTCGGACGGTACAATCGTTATGAGCAAACAGATGCGACTCAGGATCGGTTTTGCGGCGCTTGGGTTGGCAATTGCGGCTGCTATTTTTGCATATCTTGAGATCACAAATTATTCAAGGTTTCATAACGCGTTAATTGTGATTGCAGTCATACTTTGCCCGCCTTCTCTCCTCTCCCTCCTGTTTATAGACGCTGAGCCGCACACGAGCGGGATCGCTATCGTATGGTTGGTAATTGCGCTGATAAACGGAGCACTCTATTCAGCAATCGGAGGAGGGCTCGGAAGACATTTGTGGAAAACAGATCGACCTGCTACGAGCTAAGGCACGGCGGTGCTCGTAGAGGGGCGGACTAAAGTCCGCCCCTACATAGAAAAGACAAGAGAGAAAATGCAGGAACGATTGCAGAAGATAATTGCGCGGGCGGGGATTGCTTCGCGGCGGCATGCGGAACTGCTAATCCTGAGCGGACAGGTGCGCGTGAACGGGCACGTGGTCAAGGAATTGGGGAGTAAGGCGGACGCGGCGAAGGACCGGATTGAAGCGGCGGGGAAAGTCGTCGAAGCGAAAGAGGGGCGGCGCGTCTACATCGTGCTGAACAAGCCGCCGGAAGTGGTGTCGGCGATGGCGGACCCTGAGGGGCGGAAGACTTTGCGAAATTGTTTGCGGGGATTGCCGGAGCGAGTGTTTCCGGTGGGAAATTTGGAGTATGCGGCGTCGGGGCTGGTGTTTTTGACCAATGACGGGGAGCTGGCGGCGGAGATGCTGAAGAACTGGGCGCAACTGGAACAGATCTATCACGTCAAAGTGAAAGGAATGCTGACGCTGCTGGATCTGGAGCGAATCGGGAAAGAGATTGGCATGAAGTTGCAGACGGTGCGGCAGCCGGATGCTACGCGGGGGCGCGCGGCGAATTTCTGGTACGAAGTGCGGATGCGGGATTCGAAGAAGGAAGAGCTCCGGCGGGTGCTGTTCAAGGAGAAGCATCCGCTGGAAAAGTTGAAACGCATTGGATTGGGGCCGCTGACGGTGGAGGGGATACCTCGAGGGAGATACCGGATGATTGAGCAGAAGGAAGCGGAGAAATTGCGGAAGTTTGAGAAGGCGGACGAGGGGCGCGATGAAAAAAGAAAGGGGAATTTAACACAGAGGTCACAGAGAGCACAGAGAACGCAGAGAAGAGAGAGAAAAGAACCGGTCTGAAGACTGCCGGTACACGCGTCGACTGCGTCCTAGCAAGTAGTGGCGCAGCATGCTGCGCCACTAACTTGAAGACGGCAGTTGCGGTCCCCTCGTTGGAGAATTCACTCACGATGGCTTCGGAAAGATTGCAGAAAATCATGGCGGCTTCTGGGATTGCGTCGCGGCGCAAGGCGGAGGAGATTATTGCGGCGGGGCGGGTGACGCTCAACGGGAAAGTGGTGGTGGAACAGGGGACGAAGGCCGATCCTGAACGGGACTTGATTTGCGTGGATGGGGCGCCGCTGAAGAGACGGGAGCGGCTGCTGTATTTTATGCTGCACAAGCCGAGAGGATATGTGACTACGGTGAGCGATCCGGAGGGGCGGCCTACGGTGATGGAGTTGATGAAGAATTGTCCGGAACGCGTTTACCCCGTGGGGCGGTTGGACTACGCGAGCGAGGGATTGCTGTTGATGACGAATGATGGAGCGCTGGCGCAGAAGCTGATGAAAGCCGGTTCGCACGCGCCGAAAACGTATCTGGTGAAAATCAGCGGAAAGCCGGACGAGAAAGCGATCGACCGATTGCGAGCGGGAATCACGATTGAACTGGAGGATGGGACGCGGGTGAAGACTTCGCCGGCGAAAATACGGCTGGTGGAGGACGCGGCGAATCCCTGGTACGAGGTGATTCTGATCGAAGGAAGGAATCGCCAGATTCGTCGCATGTTTCAGCGCGTGGGATTTCTGGTGGAAAAAATCAAGCGCGTGCAGCTGGGACCGCTGGTTCTGGACGTGGCTCCGGGGAAATATCGCGCGCTGACAGTGCGGGAAGTGGCGAAATTGAAGAGTCTGTGACCGAGAGAGAGTGGCCGTATCATTTGGGTGGCCGGATGTTGGCGGCAAGACAATTAGGGAAGTAGACTGGAAGAGATGACGCGGACGATTGAAGAGCTGATACCGGATTACCTGCGCGGGCTGCCGGTGTACGTTCCGGGAAAACCGATTGAAGAAGTCGAGCGCGAGCTGAAGATCCATGCGGTGAAGCTCGCTTCGAATGAGAACCCGCTGGGGCCTTCGCCGAAAGCGATTGCGGCGGCGCGGGCGGTGCTGGGAGATTCGAACCGTTATCCGGATGGCGGGACGCACGCGCTGCGGCAGACGCTGGCGGAACGGCGGGGAGTTTCGCCGGAAGAGATTTTTGTGGGGCTGGGATCGAGCGAGATTATCGACCTGGCGGCGCGGGTGCTTTTGCGGACGGGATTGCAGGGGCTGACATCGGAAGGGACGTATGCGCCGTTTTCGGTGGCGATTCGCGCGAGCGGGGCAGAGCTGGTGCTGGTGCGGCAACGGGAGTTTGCGTTTGACTTGAAGGCCATGGCGACGGCCATCACGCCGAAAACGGGCTTGATTTACCTGGCGAATCCCAACAATCCGACGGGAAGCGCGTTTGGGCGCGAAGAGTTTGAAGAGTTTCTCGCGGCGGTTCCGGACGGCGTGCTGGTGGTGCTGGATGAAGCGTATATCGACTACGCGCTGAGCATGGATTTGCGGCAGTCGGTGGAAGCTTATCGCCAGAGGAAAAATCTGCTGATCCTGAGGACGTTTTCCAAGGTATATGGATTGGCGGGATTGCGAATAGGGTATGGCATCGGACGGCCGGAGCTGCTTTCCGCAATGAATCGATTGAGAACGCCATTTAATACGTCGGGAGTGGCGCAGGCTGCGGCGCTGGCAGCGCTGGATGATAACGAGCACGTGACGCGGTGCATCGAAACGAATGCGACAGAACGGAAACGGTTGAGCGAGGGATTGGCGAGGATGGGATTCCGGCCGGTGCCGAGCGAGGCGAATTTTGTGTTTATGGTAGTGGGTCCGGAAGCGAAGGCGGTGAGCGATGATCTGCTGCGGATGGGCGTGATCGTGCGGCCACTGGGGTGGATGGGATTTCCGGAAGCGATCCGCATTTCGGTGGGGACGACGGAAGAGAACGACAAGTGTTTGTCGGCCATGGCGCGAGTGATTTTGAAGCGCGCGGGCAAAGGTGAACTGGCCGCGCGATGAGAATACTGCTGCCGGGTGGCGCCGAGGCGAGCGCTGACGCGATTCTCGAACTCCTGAAAAAATACAAGACCATCGCGGTGGTTGGATTGTCTTCGAATCCGATGCGGCCGAGTTTTGGCGTGACGGAATATATGCAGGGTGCGGGGTACCGGATGATTCCGGTGAACCCGAACGAGAGGGAAGTCTTGGGGGAGAGGAGTTATGCGCGGCTGGAAGATGTACCGGAGAAGATAGAGATCGTGAACGTGTTTCGGCGCGCGGAGGAAGTGCCGCCGGTGGTGGAGAGCGCGATTCGAATCGGGGCGAAAGTGGTTTGGATGCAGTCGGGCATTGAGAACGAAGCGGCGGCGGAAAAGGCGCGGGCGGCGGGGCTGGTGGTGATTGAGGATGCGTGTATTTTGGTGGAGCATCGGAGGAGAGTTGGAGAACTGAAGCGGTAGGAGAGTGACAATTCGCATATATAGGCGGCCCGCGGCGATTTTGCGCGGGTTTTTTGTTTTTGGGCAAAAGAAAGAATAGGATTTAACGCAGAGGAAGAGAAGAGGAGCCGCAGAGGGCGCAGAGAAGAGTCAGCGGGGGAGGGGAAAGACGAGGAGATTGCGCTTGCCGGTCATGACTACGGCGAGGGAGCGGCCGTCGGGGGTGATGGCGAAATCGCGGAAGGTGAGGCCGTGAAGGATGGAAGTGGGTTGCGGTTGCGAGATGGGAACGTCGTGCGCCGATGAGGCGGCGAGCGGGGGAAGATCGATCCAGACGAGATCGCCGGATTTTTTCTCGATGGAGCGCTTGAGGAGGATGCGCGATTCGTCGGGCGACCAGCGAAAGACACCGAGGCCGATGCGAAGACGGGCCACGCGATTGAGCGAAGCGAGATCGCGAATCTCGAGAATTTCCTTGTCAAGGAAATAGGCGACTTTCTTGCCGCCGGGGGAGACGCTGAGGCCCCCTTCGTAGCTATCCAGCGTGGCCAACTCCGTGGCGTCGTCACTGTGCAGGTCGAGGCGCTGGAGACGAGAAGGGCCGGCGAGGCCGCGATCTTGTTCAACGGCGATGGCAGAGTTCGCTCCAGGCAGCCAAGCAATGTCGCGAAAAGTGCGCCCTTCGTAAAAAGAAGGAAGGGCGCCGGTAGCGGGGCGCGTGAACTTCAGGGAGAAGAGCAGGCGGGGCTTCAGGGATTCCGAGAGGTAAGCGATGGTGGCGTTGTCGGATAGCCAGGCGGCATTGGCGGCGCCGGGAATTACGCTGTCACCTTTGTTGATGCGGATCTCCTTGCCGGAGTCATCGAGGAGAAGCGTCTGGAAGGAGTCCTCGGCCTTGCCGGAGTCGTCGACGACGGTGGTGGTGAAGAGCTGAACGAGAATCATATGAGCGTTGGGCGACCAACGAAGGGAATCGACGATGTAGCTGAAGGGCTGGTTGCCGCGGTTGAACTTTTGGCCTTCGAGCAAGCGGCGGCGCTTGCCGTTGGCTTCCTGAAGCCAGACGTCGTCGTGCTCGAGGTCGTAGACTTTTGTTTTAAGTTTGCGATAGACGGAATAGACGATGCGGCCGTCGGGGGCGTAAGCGAAGGCGGTGATTTCCTCGTCGATGGATTGCAGCGGCTTGTCGAGGTTTTGCGCCTTGGCGGATGGCAGAGAACAGCAGCCCACGACCACACACACCAGAGAACAGAGACGCCGGAGCCATCTAAATCGGCTGAGAGAACAGGGACAGGTCATTGTTTGGGTCCGGGATGGGGACCGGTGTATTCGGAGCAGCAGGGCTTTTGTGCGGGCGTGAATTCCATCAGTTCGACACGAGTGTCGTCGGGATCGAAGAGATTGAGCTGCCATTTGCCGCCGCGGCCGATTTTGGGATCTTCGCCAGGCTTCCAACCGTTTTCGATGAGTTGCTCCCTTGCGGCTTTGATGTCAGGGACACCCAAAGAAATGTGATTCATCACGCCAAGCGTGTGGTGGTCTGCGTTAGGCGAAACATTGAGCATGTATTCGATCCAATCGGTGCCGTCGGGGACTTGCATGTCCACCCAACTGGTTTCGTCGTCTTTCCTTCCGCCGTGCCAGTAGACATGGAACCCGAGAATGTCTTTGTAGAAGCGGTCTTCGGCGGCGCGATCGTGCACGACGAATCCCGCGTGGATAATGCGCATGTTATATCCAGTTGATGAAAACGGCCCTTCAGTGAACGCTATCCTGTGTCCCTCAGGATCAAGCACCGAGAAATAGTCTTTCCGTGGCGCCCTGGCTTTCTCGATTGGAAGATGGTGAGCGGACAAGTATTTCTTCATCTTTTCAAGGTCATCTGTGGCAAAGGTAATCTCGGCGAGAAGATTAGACGGAGGGGCTCCGACAGGCTTTGAAAGACCAAGAATCTGGCTTGACGGCAGGATGATCACGAGAGGATGGGGAGCCTTGCCGACGGGCTCATCACCAAGGGTGCCTTTGGAGCCCAGGACTTGGTCGTAATAAAAAGTGTGCGCCGCACTTAAGTCGGTGGAATACAACCGGACACCTGCGATGCCTAGAATGCGGGGACGCTTGGGCGCATCGCTGACTGAAGGGGAGGCACAGCATAAAAGTGTTGCTATGGCGATGAGTATTCGCTTCATCTGTTGACCTCAGGTTCCCGGCACAGCGCGAGATTTTATCTTACGAATTTCGTCGAGGCGCTGGCGGAGACGCTGCTCGAAGCCTTGGTCGGTGGGCTTGTAATAGGTGCGGCCGGCTAGATTGTCGGGGAGGCAGGTCATGTCTGTGACCTTATCATCGAAATTGTGGGCGTACTTGTAGCCCTGACCGTAGCCGATGTTTTTCATGAGGCCGGTAACGGCGTTGCGGATGTGGAGAGGCACAGGTTCTGCCTCGGTTTTGTGAACGTCATCGATGACCTCGCCGTAGGCAGTGTAAACGGCATTGGACTTTGGCGCGAGCGAGAGATAGACGGCGGCTTGGGCGAGGGCGAGATGGCCTTCGGGTGCGCCGAGGAAATCGAAAGCGTCCTTGGCGGCGAGAGTGACTGCGAGGGCGCCGGGTTCGGCGAGGCCGATGTCTTCGCTGGCCATGCGGACCATGCGGCGGGCGAGATAGAGAGGATCTTCGCCGGATTCGAGCATGCGCGCGAGCCAATAGAGCGCGGCGTCGGGATCGGAGTTGCGAACGGATTTGTGCAGGGCGGAGATGAGGTTGTAATGCTCCTCGCCGGCTTTGTCGTAGCGGAGGAGTTTTCTTTGCAGCACGTCTTCGAGGAGTTCCGGCGTGATGATGCGCGTGCCGGCAGCGTTCGAAGGGGCGCTGCGAACGGCAAGCTCCAGCGTGTTGTAAGCGGCGCGGGCGTCGCCATTCGCGAAGGATGCGATGCGGAAGAGGATTTCGTCGGACGCTTCGAGGGATTCGTTTCCGAAACCGTGTACTTTGTCGTTGAGGGCGCGGCGGAGAAGTTCGGCGATTTGCGGGGTTGTTAGCGGATCGAGAATGTAGACCTTGGTGCGGGAGAGAAGCGGCGAGATGACTTCGAAGGAAGGATTCTCGGTGGTGGCGCCGATGAAGATGATGTGGCCGGCTTCGACGTGGGGGAGGAAGGCGTCCTGCTGGGCTTTGTTGAAGCGGTGAACTTCGTCGACGAAGACGATGGTGCGATGGCCGGAGCGGGATTTTTGCTCGGCCACGGCCATGACTTCCTTTATCTCCTTGATGCCGGCGAGGACGGCGCTGAAGGAGACAAACTCGGAGCTGGTCAAGCGCGCGATGAGGCGCGCGAGCGTGGTCTTTCCGCAGCCGGGCGGGCCCCAGAAGAGCATGGAGCCGAGATTGTCGTTTTCGATCTGAACGCGAAGAGACTTGCCCGGACCGAGAAGTTTTTCCTGGCCAATGAATTCATCGAGCGTGCGCGGACGCATGCGCTCGGCGAGTGGCTGGTTGGCAGCGGGAACGTCGGGTTCCGGGGCCGGTGGCGGCAATTTTGAGAAGAGGCTCACGTTGTTTTGGGCGGCTGCGAAGGAGCAGAAGTTTGGATGCCCGACGCGGCGGCGGAGTTTCTTTGGCGGGCGGCTTCGTAAAAAACGACTGCTGCCGCGGCGGCGGCGTTCAGTGATTCGGTGCCGCTGGCCATGGGAATACGAATGCGCGCATCGGCGCTGCGCTCGACTTCTTCGGGAAGACCGGCGCCCTCGTTCCCGACGAGGAGAGCTACCGGCTGGCACCAATCGATTTCCCACGGAACGAGCGGAGCCTGCTCACCGTGACGCGGTTCGTGGACGCTCGAAGCGAGCGTGCGAACGCCCGCGACCTTTAGCTGTGCAAGAAGAATCGAAAGCGACATTCCCGCGAGGATCGGAAGATGCAGAGCAGCACCGGCGGAGGCGCGCAGAGCTTTTGGCGAGAAAGGGTTTGCAGTGCCGCTGATGCCGGAAGCGGCGGTGGCGGCGCCGGTCGCACCGAAGGCGGCAGCGGTGCGCAGAATGGTTCCGACGTTTCCGGGATCTTGGACGCCGGCCAAGACAACGAGCAAGGGAGCGCAGGCGGACAGAGGGGCGCGCACGAAATCATCGAATGAGGTCTCACGAGGGTGAACCAGCGCAGCGACACCTTGCGGATGTTCGGTGTCGGCAAGGCCCTCGAAGAGGCGGTCCGTCGTGTGGAGGATTGGAAAGGCCATTTCGGGCCGGTCGATGAAGGAGGAGAGACGTTCGTGATGGCGTTCGCCGGATTCGCTGAAGAGGACGGCTTGAATGCGGCAGCCGGAACGCAGCGCTTCTTCGACGAGGCGTAGGCCTTCGACGCCAACGAAGCCTTCTTCCGTGGGCAGACCGCCGCGGAGAGCCACGCGGAACTCCTTGAGCCAGCGATTGTCGCGGCTGGTGAGGAGCGCGGGCTCACCCGCGGGGCGGGCGTTACGCGAGATCTTTCCTGGCGAAGCCATCACCGTGGAGGGTAGCAAATTTTCTGTTGTTCAGGCTAATCCCAGGCCGCATTCAGCGCGGATTTACTCACTCCGAGTCGCGACCCGAAGGTTTTTGAGTGTTCGCCAGACCATGACGATCAGTCCAACGTTGCCAAACAAGAAGACTGCCCAATATGCAATGAGGGCGATCTTTAGCCATGGATAGTGCTGGAACACGTCGTCCATTTCCGTTCCGATGTCTGGGTGGGTGTTGTATGGAAGCGGTTGAAAGAGTGGAACCACATAAAGCGCTATGACAAAGGTCACTTCAAAAATAAGCAGTCCCAACCAGAACAGAAATCGCAAGGTCGCCTTTGCCGGCGCGGGCATGGGGGAATTTTCCCATCTCATCCGAGCTTTCGCAATCACACTGGTGGATTGAACCGTTAGCCCCATACCGGAAAGCACCGAAAGGTAAGGTGCCGAGCGGAATGCGACTCCCAGGGCACCTACTATAGGAGCAAGAAAACAGAGACGGCCTCAGAAATCGAATCCTAGTCCGACGGTGGGCGTGACAGGAATGCCGTCGTTGGTGAAGAGCGCAAACTGGCCGGTCGCGGGATTGAAGCCTAAACCGGCAAATCTGCGGTTCTTGTGATTGGTAACGTTCAACAATTCTCCGTAGAGGCTCAGCTTCCATTTTCCAAACAGCCAGGACTTGTCGGCGCGTAGGTCCACGCGCTCGTAGGAGCCGAGGCGCAGGATCGGCGCGAAAGTGTTTACGGGGAATCCGGAGCCGTAGAGAGCTTTGGCGCTGAAGCGGACGCTCGGTTTGAAACGATAGCTGGCGAAGAAGTTGAGGGTGTGGCGCTGGTCCGTGAGCGTGGGGGAATAGGGCGTGTTCAGACGTACGGTGGCAACGGGGGGAGGTAACGGGATGTCGTAGCCCTTGAATCGTGCGAATACCAAGGTGTAGCCGACCCAGCCAGAGAGACGGTTCTCGCTGCGACGCTGCAGCAGGACCTGCAAGCCACGGGAGTAGTCGCCGCTGAAACGTGCCGATTGCTTGAGCACGGCGCGGGAAGGAAAGAGAAAAAGGTCAGCGCGCTCTTCATTTTGCCGGTCGAACACCTCGACGCGAACGCGCGAACGCTCACCCAGTCTTTGCTCAACGGCTAGAACATATTGAGAGGACATTCGAGGTAATGCGGCAATGCCCACGAACATGCCATTGAGGGTTGGGACACCGAAAATGTTGCCGGACGTGGGCCATTGCGCATAGCGCCCCCAAGCGGCTTTAGTTGAGTCGTGCGAGTGACTTGGTAGGCAAGGGACAATTGGCCCGTGAGAGGTTGCACGCGAAGGCTATCCAGATTTGCCCAGCGCAGACCTCCTTCTATGCGGAAGCGATTCCGCCAAAGCTGAGCGGAATGCTGGAGATAAGCGTCCTGTCGAACGTCTGACGAGTGGAACGAAGAGAAGAGGGGCGGCTGGCCAATGAGAAAGAAGTTGTTGGCTGAATTCCGCGAGGGGCGGCGAAGAGAGTAGCCCGCTTGAATAATCATTCCGCGCCGCCAGTTCCAGGAAACATTTGTCCCGCCGGACCATTCGCGGTCGAGCGAACGCTCAATCAGCAGTTCGGCAGCGTTGTGTTGCTCAAAGCTGGTGCGCACGAAGGCAGCATGAGCGTCAACCAGGAGATTGGCAGTAGGAGTCCAGCGCCAGCCCAGGCGCGCAATGGCCAGATCGTTCGAACCCGTCTTTAGAATGCTTGGGTCAGCGGAGGAAGCCAGTCTGGGATCGTTTATGCCGATTTGCCCACCCGTTGCGAGCAGGCTGAGCGTTTGGGTTGGGGTAATGCTATAGGTGAGCTTGAGGTCGGCGTCATAGAAGCCGTCCTGGGAAAAACGAGTCCCCGCGAGCAGCCGCTCCAGATAGCCGAGGTAGCTCTTGCGGGCGTCGAGCAACCAGGTTCCCTTGTGATCGTGACCGAAACCACCTTCACCGAGGAACTCGCTGTCGGCTATCCCGACGGATCCATGGAAAAGAGGATGGCCGTCACTGCCAGTGCGCGTCCTTATGGCGAGTGCGGCGCCACTCCCGTCTGCATAGCGAACCGGATAGGCAACTGGCATGAGGCGAAACTCTTCGACGTCGTTGCCGGTAAGAAGGCTGAGAGTAGGCGCATCGGAAACGTTCGCGACCGAGTGAAGGAGATTTGGAACCAGGACATCGTCGACGTAGACACCGACTTGCTCATAGGGCGCACCCATCACCGAGAATTGCGCGAGGAAGTCATTGTTGGCCGAAGCGGAGACACCCGGGAGGGCCTGCACTGAACGAAAGGGGTCGTTGGCCCGAACGGTTGCGGTTTGCTGCAACTCGCTGCTCGTGAGGGTCAGATCGCCCACGGCCGGCCAATCCTTGGCCTCGAAGAGGTCGCCTCGCACTTCGACCACCTCAGTGCGGCGGAAATTATCCGGAGTGAGGCTGAGCAGGAATTCCTTGCTCTCGTCGGCTCCCGCCAGCTGAAATGGGACGGAGAGGGTGCGATACCCCACGCCGCTGACCTGGAGCACGTAGCTTCCGGGGGACAGCTGGGCGAGGTGAAAAATGCCATCTGGCCCAGTAGTAGCAGTGAGTCCGGCTCCAACAATCGCTACGTGGATTTTGCCCAGCGGCTCGCCGCCCTGGGCATTTGTGACAGTTCCGTGAACGTCGGCAGCGACTGCAGCATAGGCGGTGAAGACAACCAGAAGAGAAAGAAGCGCGAGGTTTCGCAAGCAAATAAAATTGCGAATGGATTCCATAATCAATGCGCAGCCGTTTGCTGAATCCAACGAATGGCAGTTCCCACGCCAAATTGTTCCCAACAAAATGAACGAAATCATAATCTGTTTAAGGATAAAATGTTAGTAATTTCCTTTACCGGGCGCTTCACGGATGCCCGGCTGGTGGTCTCCATGCGGTTAAGTCGCTCTAAAAGGTTGCGTGTCACACGCGTTCCACAGGGAGGCGTGTGAAAGGACTCCCCTTGCCGAATTCTGTATTGGTTGCTGCCGACGATGGCCTATCCAACAGGCTCATATTGCTCTCGCTACTAGGGGTATGGTAGCGTCGCCCAAATAAGGGCAGCGCTGGCGGAGCGCTGCGCGGTGGCATTACGATTTCGCCAAAAGGCCAAAAAATTGCCAGCTGAACTGTTGCGCGTGAATGCGCAAACTCCGGAAGCGGACCTGCTGCGGTATGCGGCAGATTTTCTGACCCGCGGAAGTGTGATTGCGATTCCCACGGACACCTTTTACGGACTGGCTGCCGATCCGTTCAATCTGGCTGCTGTCGATGAAATATACCGCGTGAAAGGGCGGCCGGAAGCGAGGGCCCTGCCGGTACTCGTGAATTCGATCGAACAAGCAATCCTGCTGTCGCGGGAGGCGCCGCGAAAATTTTTGCGGCTCGCCCAGGCGTTCTGGCCGGGAGGATTGACGCTGGTGGTGAACGCGGCGCAGCGCATTCCGTTCAAAGTGACGGCAGGCACAGGCCGCATTGCGCTGCGCTGGCCGAATAGCACGGTGGTGCGGCGCTTGATCGATGAATTCGAAGGCCCGGTCACGGGGACGAGCGCTAACATTTCAGGGTTTCCGTCGTGTTCGAACGCGGAGCAGGTGATGAAGCAACTCGGGTTGCGGGTGCCGCTGGTGCTGGACACGGGAGAAACCGGCGGGACGCTGGCTTCGACGATCGTGGAATTGAATGGCGACACCTGGAGAATCGGCAGGGAAGGGGCGATTCCGGTCGCGGAGATCGAGAAGGCGTTGGGCTCGACCTAACCACAATTGTTGGGATTCTTCAACGGTCCTCGTGCCCGCTTGTCAGTTTCCACTCGGATGAAGCGCCGCGAGGAAATTGTAGTTGCCGGTGGCGGGAAGATCGAGAGTGCCGAGCGAACGGCGATGCACGGAAACGACGTCGTTGAACCACAGCGGCAGGTAGGGAAGGTCTTCCGCGAGAATTTTCTGAGCTTCACTGCATAGGACTTTCCTTTTTTCCTGATTCATCTCCACGCGAATCTGGTCCGTGAGCGCGTCGATGCGCGGGTTGCGATAGTGTCCGCGATTGGCGCCGTCGGGCGGAAAGCGCTTCGACGAGAAGACGTATTCAAAAAAGTCCGGATCGGTGTTGGCGCCGACCCAGCGCTGGTAGGTGATCTGAAAATTTCCCTTCGCGACGTCTGAGAACAGCGTGGCGAGTTCGAGCGGCCGAAGTTCGAGCTGGATGCCGATTCGGCGCCACTGCTCCTGAAGGGCCGCGCCGATGAGTCGGGCTTGCTCTTCCGTGGAGCATTTCAACGTGAGATGCAGGCGCACGTCGTCTTGCTTCCGTGCGAAGCCCGCAGCGTCGAGAACCTGCTCGGCGCGAACGGGATCGTAGGGATACTGCGCGACATTCGGTTCGGCGGCCCAGTGATCGGGGGGAAGCACGCCCGCGGCGAGCTTCGCTTGGCCATGGAGGAGATAGCGGATCAGCGCTTCGCGGTCGGTCGCAAGAGCGAGAGCTTGGCGAAGTTCGCGATGGGACAAGGCAGGATCTGCGAGATTGAAACCGAGGTAGTTGAGATTCGTGCCAGTGCGGTCGGTTACTGCAAGATCGGGCTGGCGCGCTAGAACGGGAATGATGTCCGGTGAAAGGGAACTCATCTCAAGATCGGCAGAACCTTTGCGAAGTTCGAGAGCGCGAACGACGCCGTCGGGAACAACTCGGAATCGGACGCGAGTGATCTGAGGCGCGTCACGAAAGTATTCAAGATTGCGCTCGACGACGACCTCTTCGTCCTGCGATTGCTGCACGAAGCGAAAGGGGCCCGAGCCGATGGGGTGGCGGGAAAAATCGGCGCCGGCGTTCGCGGGAACGATGCCAATGGCGCTCGGAATGAGATTCACGCTGAAAGAAGCGTACGGCTGGCTGAGATGAAAGATGACCGTGGCGTCGTCGGGAGTTTCGATGGAAGAAACCATGCGAAGGGCGCCCTGTTTTGGCGATTTGTTGGCGGGATTCCTGATGAACTCGAACGTCGCCTTTACATCGGTGGCAGTGAGCGCGCGGCCATCGTGAAAGCGAACGCCGCGGCGAAGATGGAAAACGTAAGTGAGCGGGTCGGGAGTCGACCAGGATTCGGCAAGATCGCCGTGGAAATTCATCTGATTGTCGCGCTCCAGCAGCCCGCTGAAGAGGAGTCCATCGATGCGCTGGGATTGCGAATCGGTGGCAAAGCGCGGATCGAGATTGGTGGGGCTGGATTCGATGAGGAAGGTGAGAGAAGAGGGATCGCTGTGAGAGGAATGTGAGCATGAGGCGAGACAGAAGGAAGCAATGAAGTAAGGAAGTAAAGATGCAATGAAAAGACGGAGCTTCGAGGTAGTGCGGTTAGCGCGGCGGAGCATAGGAGATTTTACCCAGGATTGCCGGGCCGCGGGCGCCGGTTGCGGAGGGCACGTTCGCGGGGCGCTGGTGAAATGTTTCGTAGGCCAACAGAGCAAAGGCGAGAGCTTCCTTGGCATCTTCCGGAACGCCAAGACGCGAAGAGGGCAGGATTTCGACGCCGGGAAGGGCGGCGGAAAGCTGCGCGAGGATCAGCGGATTGTGCGCACCACCGCCAGACACAATCAGTTGGTGAATTTTTGTTTTGGGAAGGACGAAGCGATTCAAGGCATCGACGACCGAGAGTGCGGTGAAAATTGTGGCTGCGCGGATCAGATCGTTGGGCTCGGCGCGATGGGGGCGGCCTAGCTCGAGGAGTTTTTTCAGGTAACCATGGCCGAAGTATTCGCGGCCTGTGGATTTGGGTGGCGCAAGCTTCAGATAGGGATCGCTCAAGAGATTGTCGAGAAGTGCAGGAATACTGCGCCCTTGAGATGCGAGGCGAGCGTTCTTGTCGAAACGCTGGCGGCCGCTCGTGAAATGCGAGACGAGGGCGTCGATGAGCATGTTGGCGGGGCCGGTGTCGAAGGCGAAGACTTGCTCTGCCTTGGCCGCAGCCGGAAGAACCGTAATGTTGGCGATGCCGCCAAGATTGAGCGAAACGCGACCCAGTTTCGGATGACGATAGAGGAGATAGTCCGCGTAAGGGACTAGCGGCGCGCCCTGGCCACCGAGGGCGATGTCTGCGGGACGAAAATCGCCGATGGTCGTAATGCCGGTCCGCGCAGAAATTATTGATGCCTCTCCGATCTGCAAAGTTGAGGCAGTTGGCCCGGCAAAATAGGGCACCGGACGACCCTGATGGAAAATCGTCTGGCCGTGGCTGCCGATGAGCGCGATTTTCTTTGGTGCAATCCTGAACTTGCGACACGCGGCCAGTGCGGCGCCGGCGAAGAGTTCTCCCAAACGAAAATTCAACTGACTGAGAGCGCCCGCGGTGATGGGGTGCTGTTCCGCGACGCGAAGAATTTCCTTGCGAAGCGCAGGAGGAAATTTGACGGAGGTGTGGCCGAGCAGCTTGGCGTTCAGGTTTGGCGGCGTGCCTGAGATGCGCGCCAATGCAACATCGATGCCGTCAGCGGATGTTCCGGACATTAGGCCGAGGACCAGCATGGGCTTTTGGCTCATGAGATTTGTTTTTTCAGTTCGGCAAGGAGATTGAGTGCGTCCAGCGGCTTCAACTGGTCGAGGTCGGCGCCGCGCAGTTTTTCGAGCACCTCGCGGTCGAGTGCGGTGAAGAGCAGCTGCTGATTGCCGTTCTTGTGCGCGAGGTCGGATGCGCCGGGCGATAGCGTCTCGCTAAGTTCATGCTCGCTCTGTTCATGTCTCTTCAAAACTTCGCGGGCGCGTTCGATCACGCTGCGAGGGAGACCGGCGAGGCGGGCAACTTCGATGCCGTAACTTTTGTTTGCGCTGCCGGGCTCGACACGGCGCAGAAAAATGATCTCGCTGGGCGTTTCTTTGACGGAGACGTGAACATTTTTGACCGCGGGGAGAAGATCGCCAAGCTCGGTCAGTTCGTGATAGTGCGTGGCGAAGAGCGTGCGCGCGCGGGTGTGCTTCTGGAGATGCTCGACAACGGCCCAGGCGATGGAAAGACCATCGAACGTGGCTGTTCCGCGGCCGACTTCATCGAGGAGAACGAGGCTTGCAGGAGTCGCGTGATTCAGGATGGCCGCGACTTCGCTCATTTCGACAAGAAAGGTGGAGCGCCCGCGGGCCAGATTATCGCTCGCTCCGATGCGCGTGAAGATGCGGTCGGTGATGGGCAGCTTGGCCTGGCGCGCGGGAACAAAAGAGCCCATCTGCGCCATGAGGACGATCAACGCGGACTGCCGAAGATAGGTGGACTTGCCACCCATGTTTGGGCCAGTGATGAGCAGAAGCTGCTGCCGCCCGGGCTCGAAGCAAAGATCGTTGGGAACGAAGCGCTCGCCTTTTTGGCGCAGCAGCTCTTCAATCACGGGATGGCGCCCGCCGATGATGAGAAGCTCTCCGGTGGAGTTGAATTCGGGACGCGAATAGCCGCGATCGGCGGCCAGCTTCGCGAACGCGGTGAGCACGTCAAGCTGTGCAACGGCCGCGGCGGTACGGCGCAGGCGCCCGGCTTTGGCGGCCACGGAAGAACGCACATCGACGAAGAGCTGGCGCTCGATTTCCAGGATGCGTTCGTCGGCAGCGAGGATCTTCCGTTCATATTCCTTCAGCTCGGAGGAAGTAAAACGCTCGGCGTTGACCAGCGTTTGTTTGCGTTCGTAGTCCGCCGGAGCGAGATGCAGGTTGGCTTTCGAGATTTCAATATAGTACCCAAAGATTTGGTTGAAGCGAATCTTCAGCGAGCCGATGCCCGTGCGTTTGCGCTCGCGCTCTTCCATGGCGGCGATGATCTGTTTGCTGTGCTGGCTGAGGTTGCGAAGTTCATCCAGCTCGGCGTGGTAACCGCTGCGAATCATGCCGGGGTCGGTGGCCAGGGCTGGCGGCTCGTCGGCGATGGCGCGTTCGAGGCGATCGCGGGCGTCGGCGAGCTCGTCGATTTCCTGGTGGAGATGACGAAGAAGTTCGCTGCCGCCGGCGGGAGGTGGCGTTAGGAAATTCTTCAGCACCGGGAGCTGTACGAGCGATTTGCGCAGCGCCACGAGCTCACGCGGAGTCGCCAGCCCCAGCGTGATGCGGCTGGTGAGACGCTCGAGGTCGAGGATGCCTTTGAGTTCCTTGCGGATTTCGCCGCGGACGACGGTTTGTTGGACGAGGTGTGCAACTGCATTGAGGCGGGCGTCGATGGCCTCGCTGTCGATCAGTGGCCGTAGAACCCACGAGCGCAAGAGGCGCGCGCCCATGCCGGTCACCGTGGCGTCCAGCGCGGCGATCAGAGTGGTAGGGCCACTCGTGCGCCCGGCTTCCTCGGTGAAAATGGGCGTGAGCAGCTCCAGATTGCGGACGGAAACGGGATCGAGGACGAGAGCGTCGTGTTGCTCGTAGTAGCGGACGCGGTCGAGATGCCGCAATGCTTCAACGCCGGAGGCATCGGCGTTTTCCTTCGTGGGCGCAGAGCGGTCTCCGCGAGCCGCGTTTTCTCGGAGATAGTGAACAATGGCGCCAGCGGCAGCGAGTGCTTGCGGATGATCGTCGAGGCCGAAGCCCGTGAGTTCGGCGACGCCAAACTGTTCGCGCAAAATACGCTCCGCGTAGTCGCGCTGAAAAATCCAATCTTCGAGGCGGGATTCCACCCCTCCAACACCTTCCAGGAGCGATGTCTTTGCCGTTTCGAAAAGCTGTTGTGGCCGGGGAAGCAGCGTTTCCCTCGGACGAAGCAATTGGAGTTCGTCGCGAAGATCGTCATCGGCGCGGGCGTCGGAGAATTCCGTGGCCTGAAATTCACCGGTGGAAAGATCGACGAAAGCGAGGCCGATGGGAGAACCAGAGGCATGCTTGGCGACCGATGCGAGGAAATTGTTTTCGCGGGCGTCGAGGAGGGCGACGTCTGTGGCCGTTCCCGGCGTGATGACGCGCACCACTTCGCGGCGCACCAGCTTCTTGCCTGGGCCGGGCTGCTCCATCTGATCGCAGATCGCGATTTTGAACCCGGCGCGGATCAGGCGCGCGATGTAGCCTTCGGCGGCGTGGTACGGAACGCCGCACATGGGAATAGGCTGGCCCTTTTCGCGGTTGCGTGAAGTGAGCGTGATTTGCAGCTCGCGGGCGGCAATGATCGCGTCTTCGTAGAAAAGTTCGTAGAAATCCCCCAGGCGGAAGAGCAGCAGCGCGTGCGGGTAGCGCGCCTTGATGGCGTGATATTGCTGCATCAGCGGTGTTGTCGGCTCGCTCATTCCAGAATTTCTCTTCTCTGTGTCCTCTGCGATCTCTGCGGCCTCTGTGTTAATTCTTTTTCCTTTTTTTTCACGAGCGCCCAGCAAAGACAACGCGTCGCCATCGGCCCAGCGGTGCTCCGGTCATTCCCCGATGCCCAGATGCGTCAAGAAAAACGCATAATCCAAGGCAATTTCCCGCAAATAGTCATAGCGCCCGGAAGCGCCCCCGTGTCCCGCGCCCATGTTGGTTTTCAGCAGCAGCGGATTCGAATCGGTTTTCAACGTGCGCATCTTTGCAACGTATTTCGCCGGTTCCCAGTACATGACCTGGCTGTCGTTCAGCCCCATCTTTGCCAATATCGCAGGATAAGGCTTCCTTTCCAGGTTGGTGTACGGACAATACATCTTCATGTAGAAATAATCTTCTGCGATTTGCGGATTGCCCCATTCTTCGTATTCGCCGACGGTCAGCGGCAGAGACGCGTCGAGCATGGTATTCAACACGTCGACGAAGGGCACGTGGCTGATGACCATGCGAAACAGTTCGGGGCGCATGTTTGCCACGGCGCCCATGAGAAGGCCGCCGGCGCTGCCGCCCTCAATGGCAAGTTTTTCCGGTGCCGTGTAGCGTTGCGCAATCAGGTGTTCGGCAGCAGCGATGAAATCCGTGAACGTGTTGCGTTTTTGTTTCATGCGGCCGGCGTCATGCCACGGCTTTCCGAGCTCTCCGCCGCCGCGGATGTGAGCGACGGCGTAGATCACGCCGCGGTCCAGCAAGCTAAGCCGATTCGAACTGAAATTGACCGGCACTGAGATTCCGTAGCTGCCGTAACCATAAAGAAGAAGCGGGGCCGAGCCATCACGCGGCGTATCGCGGCGATGGACGATGGAAAGTGGCACGCGCGTGCCGTCGGGAGCGGTGGCATGCAGACGCTCGCTGACGTATTGCGACGCATCGTAGCCGCCGAGAACGGGCTGCTGCTTCCGAAGGATTCGTTCGCGTGTGCGAACGTCATAGTCAAAGACGGAGCGAGGAGTTACGAACGATTCATATTGGAATCGCACGTGGGAAGCGCCGAACTCCGGATTTTTACCGATGGAAGCGTTGTAAGCGGGCTCGGCGAATTCGATGCGATGCGACGCCGCAAGAGCGTTTGGGGCGTCCGTCGTCAAATCCACAATGCGGAGATACGGCAGGCCGCCCTCGCGTTCGAAGAGCACCAGGTGCGTCTGGAAAATTTCCACGGCAGCAAGCATGACATCCGGGCGATGGGGAATGATCTCGCGCCAGAATTCTTGGCGAGCGTCGGTCACCGGGGCGGTCACGAGGCGGAAGGTGCGGCCGCCGGAATTCGTGCGAATGTAAAATACTCCGTCATTCGAATTCCGGGTCAGCCCGGGATGTTCCGCGGCTAGCGGACTAGGATGATGGTCAGCGTAATATTCATGGTTGTCTTCGCGCGGAGCGACGAGCCGAAATTCTCCGGTGGGCTGATCGGCGCGCAAGAAGCGGACTTCGCTTGCCGTATGACTCGCGACGGTGAGAAGTAGAAAAGCGCCGCTGCGCGTGCGTTCCACTGCGATTCGAAACCGTTCGTCGGTCTCCTCGTAGAGCAAGGGATCCGGTTCGGTGGATCCCAGAACGTGCCGATAGAGCCGGTGAGAGCGCTTCGTCGTTTCGTCTTCGACGGTGTAGAACAGCGTTCGATTGTCGGAGGCCCACGCGACACTGGTGACGCGTTCGAAGCGCTCGGGAAGAGTGGTCCCAGTCCGCAGATCTTTCACTTGAAGCGTGTACTGGCGGAAACCCGTGGTGTCGGTCGAAAAGGCGAGTAGGTGATTGTCCTCGCTGACCTCAAAGGACTCCACAGAGAAAAAGGAATGACCTTCAGCGAGGGCGTTTATGTCAAGGAGGAGTTGCTCGTCAAAGAATGCAGTACCGGGCTGGCGAAAATACAGAGGGTATTGCAGGCCTTCAAATGTCTTCGTGAAATATAGGTAACCGCGAAGCGTGTAGGGAACGGAAAGATCCGTTTGCAGGATGCGCCCCAGCATCTCCTGATAAAGCCTCTCCTGGAATGGCTCGGTGGGCTTCAGAATGGCATCTGTATGCGCGTTTTCGGCCTCCAGATAGGCGATGACTTCGGGGTTTTCTTTGTGGCGGAGCCAAGCGTAATGGTCGACGCGGCGGTCGCCATGCAAAACGTGCTCCATGGGTTCGCGCCGGGCAATCGGGGGCTTGGGAACTGTATCTGCTGAGATTTCCTGCGTCGGCGCTGGCGTCGCGGTATTGGCATCCGGGTTCATGTGTCTCTTTTTTGTCGAGGACCAAGGTGCGGTCCATCTTTAACAAGGACCGCAATACAGTCCATCGTTGATGCGCGCGCCGGGGTTGAGCGACGCGCGGAATCAATCGGGTGCGTTCGCTATACTATCGTAAGGCTGCGGCGGGAGAAAGCAGCCCGCGGCGGTGCGCGATAAACGCTATGGCAAGAGAGACTGAAATTAAGCTGAAGATCACCGATGTGCGCGCGTTTCAGCGCGCTTTGAAGCGCATCGGGGCGCGCCTCGTCGGCCCCGCCGCCTCCAAAGTGCACGAGGAAAATGTAGTTTTCGATACCCCGCAGGGTGGCCTCGCCAAGCATGGGCAATTGCTGCGCATTCGAACGGAAACACCCGAAGCGCGCGGGAAGTCGAAGACCAGGGGACCAAAGCAGCGAGTGGTATTGACCTTCAAGCAGCCCCTGGCGAAGCCGGGAAGCGCAGGTGTGGAAGGCGCATCTTATGGGTCACACAAGGTCCGAGAGGAGATTGAGGTCGAAGTCGCTGAAGGTGGAAATCTGACCAGGATTTTCGAAGGGCTGGGAATGAGCGGTTGGTTCCGTTATGAAAAGTACCGCACGACCTTTCGAATGCCCGATTCGAAAGCCTGGGCCAAGGGTCTTCTGATTGAACTGGATGAAACACCCATCGGGACCTTTGTGGAACTGGAAGGGCCCGCTGCGGCGATCGATCGCGCGGCCGAGGAGCTGGGATTTTCGAAACGCGACTATGTCTTGAAGAACTATCTCGTCTTGTACATGGAACACTGCGGTCGGAGAGGCGAACAACCGCGTCACATGGTCTTTCCGAACCCCAAGCGCCCCTCCCGATAGTCATTACGAACAAAAAAATCGCTTCGAAAGTCCTTTTTTCTTGACTTCGCGAAGCACGCAGCTTATCAAAGTAACTGTAACTGCGATTTCGTCACATAACGGAGTGAATTTCCTCTCGATGAGTGCGAGCAGCGAAGTCGAACCTGGCCCTAGTTGGTCCCGGCTAAGTTGGAACCTGAAAATGGTTTATCAGCTGGGTGTCCAGATGATGTCGCGCGAGGCGCAAGCCACAGCGCGAGCGGTCGGGTGGGGAGGGTTCACCAGCGGCTAAAGGTAAGTCCATTTGTGTGAGGTACTTGCCCGCCGCCGAGGTTTTTCGGTGCGCGGGTTTTTTGTTGCCGGGATGAGTTCGAACGGGAAACCGTTCGAACAAGTCTGGTAGCGAGCGAGGAAGGTGACAGTATGGATCTCTATGCGACGGAATTGATGGGCGCGAGGACTTACGACGTGGCTGGGAACTATGTCGGGCGCGTGCGCGAATTCTTTATCGAGCCTGCGGAGGCGCCCAATCGCGTTTCGCATTACCTCTTGTCACGGGGCCACTTTCAACCGCTGGTGGCCAAGCATGACCAGGTTGCGTCGGTGGCGGCGGGGAAAATGGAATTGAGCGTCGGCGAAAGGGCCCTCGAGCTTTACCAGCCGAATGAGTCGTGGCTGGCGGTTCAGAAGGATTTGCTGGATCAACAGATCATCGATACCCGAGGCCGAAAGGTCGTGCGTGTGAATGACGTCGATCTCACCCCGTTTCGAACGAATGGCAACGTCGAACTGCGTTTGACGCAGGTCGATGTGGGGCTCCCGGGAGCCGTGCGCAGGTTGCTCCAGGGAGTGGTGCCTTCCAAGGTCGTTCGCAAATTGCAGAGCAAATTGCCGCAGAGCGCGATTCGCTGGGAGTTTGTGAACCTGGTGGAACCGGACCCCATGCGCCGCGTCAAGCTGCGCATCACGCACGAAAAGCTTGAGGACCTGCACCCGGCGGACCTTGCGGAAATCATGGAGGATTTGTCCGCGGCGGAGCGGCAGGGAATTATCGCGTCGCTGGATGAAGAGACTGCGGCCGCGGTCCTCGCGGAATTGGACGAGCGGCTCACCACGCAAATCGTCGAAAAAATGGATCCGGAGAAGGCGGCAGACATTCTGGAAGAAATGGCCCCGGACGCGGCTGCGGACCTTCTGGCGGATTTGTCCAAGGAAACATCCGAAGAACTTCTCGATGAGATGCCCGGTCAGGAAGCCGACGAGGTCCGCGAATTGCTGGAATTCGACCCGGCGACGGCCGGGGGCATGATGAATCCCGATTTCGTATCTGTGGGCGAGACTTCCACGCGGGAGGAAGTGCTGGACTGGATGCGAGGAGAGGAGTTGAACTTTGACCAACTGGACACCATCGTTCTGCTGGACGGTTCAGCGGAGTTCTCGGGCACCGTTCCTGTCGCGCGGCTCCTTCTGGCAGCGGCCGATCAACGCATGACAGAGTTGAAGATGGAACCCCTGCTGAGCGTGCCAGCGAATGCCGACGACAAAGAAGTCTTCGAACTGTTCGACAAGTACAACCTGCGGATGCTGACCGTAATTGACAAAGATAACCGGCCCATTGGAGCCATCACGGTGGACGACGTGGTGTCGAAGCTGGTCAAAGGATAGGAAGGGAAGTTCGAGCGGATCGATGAACTGGGAAGCTATTACGTCGAAGTTTGATCGCGTGAGGACGGGCGAAACGGATTTGCAGAAAAAGATCCGTGGACTGCGCCGGCGTCTGACGCTGCTGCTGGCCGTGGTGGGCCCGGGACTGATCACGTCCAATGTGGACAACGACGCGGGCGGAATTTCCGTTTATACGCAAGCCGGAGCGCAATACGGCTATGCGTTGCTCTGGTCGCTGATTCCGATGACGATTGCGCTGTACGTCACGGAAGAGATGTGCGCGCGGATGGGCGTGGTCACCGGAAAAGGGCTCTCCGATCTCATCCGCGAGGAGTTCGGATTCCGCTCGACGTTTTTTGTGATGATCACGGGTTTCTTTGTGGACCTGGCCAACGTGGTGGCGGAGTTTGCCGGGGTCGCGGCATCCATGCAGATTTTTGGGGTGAGCAAATACATCGCGGTGCCGCTCGCTGCGATGCTCGTTTGGGTGCTGGTGATTCGAGGAACTTACCGCCAGGTGGAGGTTATCTTTCTCTTCGCCTGCATCCTGTATCTGTCTTACGTATTTTCCGCCTTTCTGGCAAAGCCGGATTGGCTGATGGCCGCGAAAGAGACGGTGATTCCGAATCTTCATCTCGAATCCGGCTACCTGCTGATGCTGACGGGACTTGTCGGAACCACGATTGCCCCGTGGCAGTTTTTTTATCTTCAGGCCAGTTTCGTGGAAAAGAAAGTGGGTCCACGTCAATATCCGCAAGCGCGCGCTGACGTCCTGTTCGGCAGCATCAGCTGCATGGTGATCGTCTTCTTCATTATCGTTTGCACGGCGGCGACGCTCTACGTATCCGGCCACAGGGAAATCACCGACGCCGCACAAGCGGCGCAGGCGCTGATTCCGCTGGCGGGCAAAGGCGCAGGGATATTATTTGCTTTTGGGCTGCTCAACGCGTCGCTCTTTGCTGCGTCCATTTTGCCGCTATCCACCGCGCACGTGATTTGCGAAGGGCTTGGCTTTGAAGCAGGGCTCGACCATAAATTCAAAGAAGCCCCCATCTTCTACTGGCTGTACACGATTTTGATCGTGGTGGGGGCGGGCGTCGTTCTGCTGCCGCATGCGCCGCTTTGGAAGATTCTGATCTTCTCGCAGGTGGGCAACGGAATTTGGCTCCCGGTGGTGGTGATATTCATTCTGCTGCTTGTCAACCGGCGCGAGCTGATGGGCGAATATGTCAACACCATGACCTTCAACATCGTCGCGTGGGTCACGGCAATCGCGATGATCGCGCTGACCTTGGTTCTCACGTACACGGCGCTGTTCCAGCAAAGCGTGCCACCGCCACCCTGATGGTAAAGACGGCATCGGACGTTGCGCCAACGCCGAAGCGTATGTTAACTTTGCGTCGTAAAGAGGTTTCCTTAGAAAGCCCGTATAGAGACCGTGTCCCACAGCCATACTACCAAGACGCTGCAAGTTGCCACTCCCGGTTCGCTTGGCCCGGTTACGCCGGAAGAGGCGAGCCTGCTCGAAAAGCTGGACTTGACGCGGCTGCCGAGGCACGTCGCCGTGATTATGGACGGGAACGGGCGTTGGGCACAGAAGCGGCACCTGCCGCGGATCGCCGGGCACCGTTCGGGAACGCAGTCGGCGCGAATTACGATCGAAACCTGCGCCCGGCTGAAAATCGAAGCGCTGACGCTTTATGCGTTTTCGGTGGAAAACTGGCGGCGGCCCAAAACGGAGATCGACTTCCTGATGGCGCTGCTTCGCGAATATCTCCGCAAGGAGATGCCGCTCCTTCAGAAGAATGATATTCGCATGCGCTTTCTCGGCCGCATGAACGAACTTCCCGCGGGCGTACAGAAAGACGTGCACGAGGCCATGGAGAAAACCGCGGGAAACAAGGGCATGGTGCTGTGCGTAGCGCTGAACTATGGCGGGCGCGCGGAGATTGTCGATGCCATGAACGCGATTCTTTCCGAACACAACGGCCACGGAACATCGAACAAGATCACCGAGGAGCAGGTCTCGCGGCACTTGTACACGGAAGGCCTGCCGGACCCCGATCTTCTGATCCGTACCAGCGGCGAGATGCGCGTGAGCAATTTTCTGCTCTGGCAGATTGCCTACGCGGAAATCTTCGTGACCGAAACGCTCTGGCCGGATTTCAACCGGGCGCGGTTACTTGAGGCCCTGTTGGAGTTTCAGAAGCGCGAGCGCCGTTACGGCGGCATCCGCGAGGGCGAACCTTCCGACGAAAAACCGGTGCGCGCGGCGGGTCATTAATCTCGTAACTCGTGTTTCGTGATCCGTGTTCCCTGACTCGTGGAAGAATGCTTGACCCGCAAACAACTTTCGTCGCCCGGGATCGAAATCCTCGTCGTGTTTTCTAGTTAACAATAACTGCCCCCCTCCCCCTGTTTTTCATATGGCCGGTTACCCGACGCCGCTATTTCCACAGTTTTTGTTGGGGCCGGTGGGCTTATGTTACGGAATATTCAAGACTGGTTCACACGGAAGTAAGACGCACTGAGTACCTTTCGCCAAGAAATCTTTCGCCTCGCTGAGAATCAAACAGGGTCAAGTGGCGCCGTGCGGCGGCAAAGTTCTGGAAGCCGTGCGCTCCATTGCTTGGTGAGAAGTCTTCTGCAGTGGCAGGACGAGAGAAAAAGTGAAATCGCTAAGTTGGAAATTCCGAGGAGGAAGTAAATGAAAGTGAACTTATTCCGCTGGCTGATGTTAGCGGGAGCGGTCTGTTTGTTTGCGGGAACGCCAAAGGGCATGTTTGCCCAAATGGATCAAGGCAGCATCACGGGCCAGGTTGTGGACGCGAAAACCGCTTCCATTGCCCACGCGGCAATTAACGTACGAAATGAGCGCACAGCCGAGGTGCGCACCGTCGAAAGCAACGACGATGGAAGCTACCAGATTCTTGCACTCAAGCCTTCTTTCTACACGATCCGTGTAGATGCTGGCGGATTTGCTACTGCGGAAATGACCGGCGTTCAGCTCGGCGTCGGCCAGGAAATTCACCGAAACTTCACTTTGCAATTGGCATCGGTGAGCACAAGTGTAGAGGTTGTCGCAAACCTTGAAGCGGCCGTGGACACGAGCTCCGCTAGCATGGGAGTCAACGTCAACCAGCGCGAAGTTACGGACCTTCCCCTGAACGGCCGGCAGGTTTCTCAGCTCTTTTTGCAGGCGCCCGGCTCGCAGAATGTTGGGACAGGTACCTTTGGAGAGATCCGACTCAGCGGGCGGTCTTGGGAAGAGAACGCCATTCGCTACGACGGCATCGAGGGGTCGAACGTCATCAGCGGAGCACCCGGGGTGCTCAATGACGAGCTCAATACTCCCTTTCGGCTTCAAGCCAGCCTCGAGAACGTTCAGGAATTCCGCGTCGAGTCCAACACTTACCCCGCCGAATACGGCACCGGCACTGGCGGGCAAATCACTTTGATTACCAAGTCCGGATCGAACGCTTTCCACGGCTCGGCCTTTGACTACTTTCGAAATGACAAACTGGACGCCCGCAATTTCTTTGATCCGGTGAAAAAATCGGAGCTCCGCCTCAACCAGTTCGGTGGATCGTTGGGCGGGCCCATCGCGAAGGACAAGCTGTTCTTTTTCGGCTATTACGAAGGCTACCGTCTGCGCGCCGGAATCAACAATATTGAAGCGGTTCCGTGCCTCGCTGCGCAGGCTGTAACAGCCCAGTGCAACACCAACCGTGTCGTGGATCCTCGCATTCGACCGTTGCTGCCCGCATTCATCGGCAAGGGCGCATTTAACACGGGTAAATCGAATGATCCCGCCAATTTCGACATCTACCAGCTCAATGGCTTGTCAACGGTTAACGAAGACTCCGGCGGCCTGCGCTTGGACTATCGCATAAACCAGCGGCACACCTTGTATGCGCGCATGTTCCGGGATCAAGGCAATTGGATTTCGCCGGAAGGCGTCACGGGACGCCAGCTTCTCGTCACCCTGAATCCGCAAAACGCTGTCCTCTCGCTTCAGAGCAACCTCAGCAGCACCCTGGTCAATGAAGCCAAAGTAGGTTTCAATGAAGCGCTGTCCCGAATCAACGGTGTCGCACCGGTAATTCCAGGTGTGGATCTCTCTACCATTGCTGTCAGCATTTCCGGCAACGTGGCCAACACGGGAATTGTTGGGCAAGGCTCCGATACAGGCGTAGCAACGCCAGGAGGATTGGTTCGTTCGAATAGCGCCTCGAACGGCCAGTCGCAGCCTTACACTCCCTACTCGATTTCCTATATCGACAACCTCACGTGGGTTGCCGGCAAGCACAGTCTCAAGTTCGGGGCGGAAGTCCGCTCGCTTCGACTGTATACGGATCGCGTCGGCGGGAGCACCTATACCTTCTCAAGCCTGGACAATTTCCTAAAAAACAACCTCGCCTCAACCGCGTACCTCAGCCCTGTGAGCAGCCCCAGCCCTTACAATGCGGGCGCTACAGGAAATCGCCTTCTGAAAGAGCAATACTACATCGGCTATGTACAGGATGAATTTAGAATCCGGCCCAACCTCACGCTCAACTATGGCCTGCGCTACGAATATTTCGCGCCCATGAGTGAGGACCGCAACCTGTACATCGGATTCGACACCAACACCGGAGTCATGAGCAGCCCGAACTTCTGCTACTCGCCCGTGCTTCCACAGTCTGCACCCGGAGTGTGCCCCAGCGGCGCCAGGGACTGGTACAAGGCTGGCGCGGGGAACTTTGGTCCGCGCGTGGCAATCGCGTGGTCCCCGTTCTCTTCGGGTCACGGAACGTTCGCAGGCGACCACACCGTTTTGCGTGCCGGATTTGGCATCGTGTACGGTCCTCCACAGGCCGAGACTTTGCTTCAGCCGGTCGAGAGCGATCGCGTCTGGATGAGCCGCAGCGGAGTTGCCGGAGATGTCTACTGCGGCACAACTGATCCCACCTGCTCGACGACACCCGCGAACCTGACTGCGTTCTTTAACAATCCGGCCAATATAAATAATCGGCAAGCGCAGGTTCGTGCCTATGACCCCAACTTTACGATTCCCGAGCGCGTCTATCAGTACTCTGCCTCATGGGAACAGCAGTGGGGCGGCAAATTCGTGAGCACAGTCGCCTACGTCGGCAGCCAGGGGCGTAACCTGTTCCTGCGTAACATCACCAACAAAATCGTGTCGGTGCGGACCAATACCACCGACGGCAGCGCCATCGTGGTTCGCCAGTTTGACATCGATAAGGGCGGAAACACTGTGTTGCGCCCCTACACGGAAATCGACTACAAGACCAGCGGAGGCCACGACGCCTACAATTCGCTCCAGGCTCAATTGGTTCGCCGCTCGAATGTGGGCCTGACGCTCAGCGCTCAATACACCCTGTCGAAGAGCTTTGGCAATTCGGCCGGGTACAAGGAAGCCCTAACCGTCGGCAATCCCTTCAATTTCGACTACGACGAGGGCTACAACCTTTTCGATACGCGGCACTCCGCCAACGTGAGCGCTCTTTACGACTTGCCGTTTGGCAAGGGCAAGCATTATCTCAGCAATGCCAACGGCATTGCTCAAGCGGTGCTTGGCAATTGGGAACTGGGTACCATCGTCAGCGCGCGCTCCGGTTTGCCCATCGATGTTCGCATCTCGCGGCCGGACGTGGTCTTCTTGAATCCCGTAACTGGGCTCATCTCCGCCTCGCAAATCAAAAACTGCACGCCTGGCGTGAATTGCCTCACGGCGATCATCAACACTCCCGGCGGCGGCAGTTCGCGCAACGTTCGCCGTCCCGACCTGATTGCCGGTGTGAATCCTTTCTTGCCGAATGGCTGGCTGAATCCCGCGGCATTCACGATTCCGCAGCCAGGAACGTACGGAAACCTGCAGCGCGGTGCGTTACATGGCCCCGGCTACGTGCAGACCGATGTCACCGTGGCAAAGAAGTTCCCCGTTCACGAATTGATGAACGTGGAGTTTCGTGCGGAAGTTTACAACCTCTTGAATCACACAAACTTCCAGAATCCGATTGCCACACTCGGCGCTGGTCTGGGGGCGACGACTCAACCAGGTATGCCCTTTTCAACTACCACAGCGGGCGCTGGTGGCCGCTTCGGGCAGTTTAACCAAACTGTGTCCAGGACTGTGGGCACGGGGACCAACCGCCAGATTCAGTTTGTCTTGCGCTTGAACTTCTAGTTTGAAAGCGAGCAAAAGGGCCAGCGTCAGATTAGCGCTGGCCTTTTTGTTTCTGTCCGTTCTTCGTACCACCGTTTGCCGATCACTCTTGCTTACCAATATGAGCCAGGGCTTTGGGTAATCCTGTGTCAGCATTCTCAAGCATTTAAATAAGGCAGAGGAGGTCGCGGAGGAAGAAGGAGAGATGCCCAAGAGGAAGCGGCAAAGGGACGATTCGAACGCACCACTTCGGGTTGGCCAGCACATCCAGGTGTACCACCACTCGCTTAGCCGATGGCAGAGGGGATGGTTCGTCGTGTCGCGCGCGTCAGGCGAGCTTGTTGTCGTCCATAACGAGGCAGGCAAGATTACGTGCGTGCCGCGAGAGTACGTGAGGCCGGCTTTTGGTCGACTTGCTTCACGGGGCACTCGGAAGTCATCCACATGCCGGTAACCCGGCGCCTGCCGGGGGCGGCGGGAGAAAAATGTAACCTAGTGCCCCCTCCCTCAGTAATACCTATCAGAAGCCTAGAAGCCTAGTATGAGACTCAACGGAAACTGGACGATGTACTTGCTGACTTCCAAAGGAGCCAAGCCATGAAAACGCTATTCATCGCGCTTCGCGCCGCAATCTTTGGCAGCGGATTCATTTTTCTGTGGGGTTGGGTCGCGCTAGGCCTGCACAACCGCTACGACAACAGTCTGGGATTCGCGTTGGCCGGCTGGACACGCGTTTTGGGTGTCGCCCTGATGGCTGCCGGTGGAACGCTCGCATTCGCCTGCGTGGCAACTTTCGTTACGCGCGGAGAAGGCACGCCCGCGCCTTTCGACCCACCGCGCAAGTTTGTTGCCGCCGGTCCGTACAAGTTCGTGCGCAATCCGATGTATATCGGCGGTTTCATCGTGCTCTTCGGCTTCGGGCTGTACGAGCAGTCGCCCGCAATCCTGCTCTTCACTTTGCCCTGGCTGCTATTCGCTCATCTCTTTGTCATCCTGTACGAAGAGCCGCATCTCCGCGCCACGTTCGGCGCGCCATACGAGGCTTATTGCCGCTCGGTGCACCGCTGGTTGCCTCGCCGCTCCCCCGCGGCGTAAATGTCTGTGCTCCTTCTCGGGCGTGATTTATTTCTCTCAATGTGATGAGATGAAGCCTGCCATTTCTCGGGGGATTCCTTTTCTATGACTTGGAAGCGGGTGGCGACGGCGGCTGTGCTGATTCCGTTCGTCGTGAGTTTAGTGGTGTGGGGCTCGACGGCGATTGTTGCGCTGGCTGTTGCGCTGGTGACGATGCTGGCGCTATTCGAGTATTTCGCGCTAGGCGAAGCTATCGGCCATCGCGCGTATCGCTTTTGGACGACGACGTGCTCGATTGTTGTTGTGTTCCTTCAGTGGAGGGCGGCTATCGCTCCAGTCTACAAGTTGCGCGGTGGCTTGGTCATCCATCGTGAAGCTGATCCGTTTGCCTTGAGCCTGCCAACAATTTCAGATGCATTTTTTCTGTTTGTCTTGGGGATTGCTGCCATCTCTTTGTTCACCAAGCGGCCGTTGGTTGAAACACTCCCGGCTGCGGGGATCAGCGCCAGCGGTCTTATCGTTGTCGCCTTTCCATTGTCGTTTGCAATCCGGATTCACGGTTTGGAAACCTATGGGCCACTGCTCCTGCTGTTCGCGCTGATCATAACTTGGGTTGGTGATACTGCGGCTTATTTCGTCGGCAGATCGATCGGGAAACACGCTTTGGCTCCGCATCTGAGTCCCAAGAAAACTTGGGAGGGGACGGTCGCGAGTTTACTTGGCTCATTGATCGTCGCTCTCATATTTGCGCGCTTCATGACTGTGCCGCTGCCGCATCTGTTGGGTATGGCTGCGGTGGGCAACGTCGCGGGGCAAGTTGGCGATCTTCTGGAATCGGCGTACAAGCGCAGCGCGGGGATCAAGGATTCCGGCAGTATTCTGCCTGGGCATGGCGGGGTGCTTGACCGAATCGACGCGCTGATCCTCGCGATTCCGGTTGTCTGGTATTATTGGATCTTGATCTACTCTCCCAGGTCGTAGGTCAGAAAGTTTTCTACCAACCGACAAGAAGGAAATCGAACGACTTCGTGAAACAGCTATCCATTTTGGGCTCCACCGGATCGATTGGGCGGCAGTGCCTTTCGGTCGTGGAGGCTCTGCCGGAGAGGTTTGGTGTCGTGGCGTTGGCCGCTGGAGCGAATCTGGAAGAGTTGATCGGGCAGATCGAGCGGTACCACCCGGAGGTCGTCTCTGTTGGGGATGCGAAGAAAGCCGATGAGTTGTCGCGGTTGCTGAGCGAAAAGGGAATCTCGCCCTTACCAGAGATTCATCACGGCCGCGAAGGAATGTTGGCTGTAGGTACGCATCTCAAGGCGGACGTCGTGGTCTCGGCCGCGGTTGGCGTCGTCGGACTGGAAGCGACTTACGAAGCGGTTAAACTCGGAAAGACGGTCGCGCTTTCGAACAAAGAGGTTCTTGTCGCGGCGGGCGAACTGGTGATGGCCGCTGCAAAAAAGGCCGGGCGCGAACTGCTGCCCGTCGATAGCGAACACAACGCGGTGCATCAATGCTTGCGTGGCGGAACACACGGAGAAGTGCGGCGGCTGGTGCTGACGGCGTCGGGCGGTCCGTTTCGAAAGACGCCGCTGGCCGCGCTGGCGAATGTGACCACCGAACAAGCGCTCGCGCATCCCAACTGGCGCATGGGAAACCGCATCACCATTGATTCCGCGACGATGATGAACAAAGGCTTCGAAATCATCGAAGCGCGCTGGCTCTTTGGCATGCGCCCGGACCAAATTGACGTCGTCGTGCATCCCCAGTCCACGATTCATTCCATGGTGGAATTCGTGGACGGTTCCGTTTTAGCGCAACTGGGACCAACGGACATGCGCATGCCCATCCAATATGCGTTAACCTATCCGGAGAGGGTCGCATCTAATCAGGTGGCGCTGGATTGGCCGAAGTTGAGGCGCCTGGATTTTGAGAAGGCTTCGACGCGGCGGTTTCCCTGCTTGCGTCTGGCGCGGGAAGCGATGAAAAAGGGCGGCGCTCTTCCGTGTGCGTTGAATGCCGCGGACGAGATCGCCGTGGCAGCGTTTCTCGAACGACGGCTTCCGTTCCTGGGCATTCCCGAAGTGATTGAGCGCGTGCTTGGCCGGACGCCGCGCGTGCGGTTTGAGAAAATGGAGGACGTGCTCGCGGCGGATGGCGAAGCGCGTCGAATGGCAAGGGAAGAAGTAGAGCGGCTAGCGGTCACGGCCGCGGCGGCGTCAACAAGGTAAGGAGAACCGAAGGATATGAATTTGCTACTGGGCGTCGCCCTCGTGCTGGGCCTGATGATCATGATTCACGAGTGGGGCCACTTCATCGTGGCGCGCTTCTTCGGTGTGCGCGTGGATGTTTTCTCGATCGGATTTGGACCGCGACTTTTTGGATGGAAACGCGGCGCAACGGACTACCGCGTGAGCGCGCTGCCATTTGGCGGCTATGTGCGCATGGCCGGACAGGATTTATCCGAAGCTGATTCGAATGACGTAGCTCCCACCGGCGCTCCGGACGAATTGATGAGCAAGCCGCGCTGGCAGCGGGCGCTGATTTCTTTCGCCGGACCGGCCGTCAATCTGATTTTCCCGCTTCTGCTCCTCACGGCATTGTTCGTCGCCGTCGGCCTGCCTTATTCGTCCTTCTATGATCTGCCCGTTCAGGTCGTCGCGTTGCCTGCGGAGAAACCCGGACAAGTGAGCCCTTTGCAAGTGGGCGACAAACTGCTTTCCATCAATGGCGTCCGGAATCCCACGTGGGAGCAGGCGCAGAAAGCCTTCAAACAAACCGCACCAGGCGACAAACTAAAATTGGAAATCGAGAACGCGGGTAACAAACGCAGCGTGGACGTGCCTCTGACCGCAGGCACGACACTCGATCGCATCCTCGGCTATCCGCCGCTCCCGCCGATCCTCGACGAAGTCGCTCTCGGAACTCCGGCGGATCGCGCCGGACTCAAAGAAGGCGATGTTATCCGTGCCGTGGATGGGCAGAAAATTGAATACTGGGGACAGTTCAGGGAACACGTTAGCGGTTCGAACGGAAAAGCGGTAAAGCTTGACCTGGAACGCAAGGGCCAATTGATCCATGCCGACGTGAAGCCTCAGCAGGGCATCGCGGAATCCGGTGAAACCACTTATCAGGTAGGCGTGGCCGTGGTTGACCCAACTTCCTACCGCCGCGTTTCTTTCCCGGATGGCGTGCGCGACGCATTCGTGATGACCGCCGAGCGCACTCAGGAGACCATCGGAGTCGTCGGAAAACTTTTCAGCGGGCGCGTTTCCGTCAGGCAGCTGCAGGGCGCGGTCGGCATTTCGCGCGCTGCGGGCGAAGCCGTTCGAAAGGGGCCGCTCGCAGTGATTTCGCTGATGGTTCTCATCAGTGTGAATCTGGGCATCCTGAACCTGCTGCCCATCCCGATCCTTGATGGCGGAAACATCCTCTTGCTCACCTTGGAAGGGATCCGCCGCCGCGATTTCAGCCTGGCCTTCAAGGAGCGCTTCGTACAGGTCGGATTCGTGTTCCTGTTGGTCCTCTTCGCATACGTTATGTACAATGACGTGGTGCGGATGCTTCCGACGCATTCCTGAGCCGCAAACCGCACGAGCGGAGAACTGCAAATGGCTGCTTCACCGTCTCACCGGGTTTCCACTGGTGAGCGCCTCAATACCGCCGAGACAACCGGTAAGATTCAGCAGGCTGTGGCAGCCCGCGGCATCCGCATGACCCGCCAACGCCGAGTCATCCTGCAAGTGATGGATGACGCCGAGCAGCATCTGGACGTGGATCAGATCCTGGAGCGAGCGCAGAAAATCGACGCTGGCGTGCACCTCGTCACCGTTTACCGCACGATTGATCTTCTTAAAAAGCAAGGCTTGATCGACGAGCTGGATTTGCTGCATCTCCGCGGCGACCGCCACTACTACGAAACTCACGGGCCGCGCGATCACATCCACGTCGCCTGCCTGCGTTGCGGCAAAGTCCGCGAATTCGAAAGCCGCTTGTACGAACAATTGAAGGAACAAATTGCCCGCGACTTCCACATGAAGGTCACGGTTTCCCGCACGGAAGTCGGCGGCTACTGCGAAGAGTGCCTGCAAAAAGCGAAAGAATAGCCGAGCCCCT
>Ga0209648_10000364_pt1 | contig 33903 bp, 31 predicted proteins | sample GraSoi2013_115cm_FD_185830 | JGI IMG/M metagenome (GOLD analysis project Ga0209648, IMG submission 185830) | Grasslands soil microbial communities from the Angelo Coastal Reserve, California, USA - Sample 9_17_2013_115cm (SPAdes) (version 2) | ecosystem: Environmental > Terrestrial > Soil >...
AGCTAACTGACCCGAAAGCACCGAGAAATAGGCAGTGAGAAGCGGATTTTCCGGCAGTTACAAAGCGATGCCGACAGCTTTATGATGGGCTTCTATGCAGGGATCCCGATGGCGTGAGGACCGATGCAATTCTGGTCGCGAGTCCTCACGCTAATGCCAAGCATGTGCTTGCGATAACCTGCTCGGCGATTCCTAGGCTTTCGGAAATATTTCTATTTCATGGCGGATTTGACGCGCCCGAAACAATGACCGATCCGACGAAGGAAGCTGGGTTTCTAGCATTCCTATATCCTCTGTCAGAGGCCGCCAATGTGCGGGAACGGATCGGCAGCGTGGACTACGTTCCGAAACCATAGGATGTTACGCTTTCGTGTCATTGCGGGGATTTGGAAAGCAGCGTGCCTCGCCGTAGTGCGCGCTCTTTCATCAAAGCAAAGAACACAGGCACTAAAATCAGGACGTGAATGGTTGATGTGATCATACCGCCCACGATTGGGGCGGCTATAGGTTTCATCACATCCGCGCCTACGCCCGTCTCCCACAAGATCGGAACGAGACTGGCGAGGACGACGAAGACCGTCATTAGTTTTGGCCTTAGGCGTTGCACTGCGCCTTCAATTACGGCTGCCTCAATATCTTCGTGCCTGAGAAGCACTCCCGTGGCAAGGCGGCGGTTCAGTGCTTCGTGTAAATAAACAACCATGACCACGCCTGTCTCGACTGCGATTCCAAACAGGGCGATGTAGCCCACCCAGACGGCGACACTGAAGTTGTATCCGAGAAATCTCTGCAAAATGAGTCCTCCGGTAAGTGCGTAAATCGTGGGGAAAATCAGGACGGCGGCTTCAGTAACCGAATGGAATATCATATAGAGCAGAAGGAAAATGACAAAGAAAACGACCGGCAGAATTAGCTGCAGGCGCTCTTTTGCCCGCAACTCAAACTCGTATTCGCCGGACCATTTGTAAGTAAAGCCAGAAGGCAGCGCGAGTTTTTGCTTCAGCAAGTCGCTTGCATGCGTGACGAAGCCGCCATAGTCTTTTGTGTTCAGATCGATGTAAACGTAGCCCGTCAGCGCGCCGTCTTCATCGCGGATCATTGACGGTCCCCGAGAGAACGAGATTTTCGCGACATCGGAAACTGGAATCTGCGCTCCAGAGGGAGTGCCGATCAGGACGCGCCGCAATTCTTCGACGTTGTCCCTGAAGTCGCGGTTATACCGGACATTCACTGGATACCGCTCGCGACCCTCGACGTTCTCAGCGACCATCTCGCCGCCGATTCCCGAAGTAACCGCCTGCTGTACATCAGCGATGGTCAGGCCATACCGAGCAGCCTCCGCCCGGCTGACTTCGATGTTGAGATAAAAACCTTGCGAAACGCGTTCCGCGAAGATGGAGCGCATCTCAGGAATCGCTGAGAGGATTTGCTGCACCTGCGCGCCAACCTGCTGGATACCCTCCAAATTTGGCCCTTGAATCTTCAAGCCAAGAGGCGTCTTGATTCCCGTCAACTCCATATCGAGGCGGTTCTCGACCGGCATGGTCCAGGTGTTGGACAGGCCAGGAAACTGAAGTTTCGCGTCCATTTCCTGAATGAGCTTTTCGTAGGTCATTCCCGGTCGCCATTGACTGCGCGGCTTGAGCATGACCGTCGTGTCATACATATCGAGAGGAGCGTTATCCGTCGCGGTATCGGATCGTCCGATGGAACCGAAGACGGTTTCGACTTCGGGGAACGTGCGAATGATTCTGTCCTGTTCTTGGAGCAATTGCGACGCCTGTCCAATGGAGATTCCGGGTAAGGCTGTCGGCATGTAGAGGGCCGAGCCTTCAAACAGCGGCGGCATGAATTGGCTTCCGATGTGTAGTGCAAGCGGTAGCGTAACGACCAGAAAGAGTAAATTGAGCAGTAATGTGGTCTTGCGGAAACGCAAGCAGAGGCGCAGAACGGGCAAATAAAGAGCCTGCGTGATTTGTGAAATTGGATTCCGCGATTCAGGTGTCAGTCGCCCACGAATGAATAAAATCATGAGTACAGGTACAAGCGTGATGGCCAAGACGGAGGAGAAGCCAACGGCCAGCGTCTTCGTCCACGCAAGGGGGCGAAACATACGTCCTTCCTGCGCCTCCAATAAAAAGACGGGTAGGAAGGAAACCACGATAATCACCAGCGAAAAGAAAATAGCCGGACCAACTTGTTTCGCGGCATGGAGCAGAATCCGCCGTCTTTCTGACTCTGGCAGTTTCTCAGTTCGGTCCGCTTGGCTTTCCGAAAGCTGTCGGTAGCCGTTTTCGACCATGACGATGGCGGCGTCCACGAGGACGCCAATCGCTAATGCCAAACCGCCGAGCGACATAATGTTCGAAGTGACATGGAGGTAGTACATCGGGATGAAGGAAGCAACTACGGCAATCGGCAGAGTCAGAATTGGAATTAGTGCTGAACGGAAGTGGAACAAGAAGATGACGATTACGATGCTGACGATGATGGCCTCTTGGAGTAAGTCGCGTTGCAGAGTCTCGATGGATGCGTGAATCAATCCAGAGCGGTCGTATCCAGCGACCACTTCCACGCCTGGTGGCAGCGAGGGTTTGATTTCCAAGATTTTCTGCTTGATGCCATCGATGACGTTGAGGGCATTCATCCCGTCGCGCATCACGACAATCCCACCAACGGTTTCCCCCTCGCCTTGCCATTCGGCAACACCTTCACGAATGTCCGGCCCAAAGGTAACTGTCCCTAAGTCACGGACGAGCACCGGCGTACCGTTCTTGGTTGCAACGGGCACGGTTTCCAGGTCGTTCAGTGAACGCAGATAGCCGAGACCACGAACCATGTATGCAGCCCCGCCCATTTCAAGAAGGCGTCCACCAACCTCGTTCGTACTAGCTCGAACTCGTTCGATGACCGTCGAGAGTGGGATTCCGTAAGCGCGCAGTTTGTCGGGGTCCACGTTGACCTGATACTGGCGCACGAATCCACCAATGGTGGCTACCTCGGCAACTCCGGGAACCGTTTCTAGCTGATAACGCAGATACCAATCTTGAAGGCTGCGCAGATCGGCCAAACTGCGTCGATGGCTGCGGTCCACAACGGCATATTCATAGACCCATCCTGCGCCGGTCGCGTCTGGCCCGATGACGGGATGGACGCCTGCTGGCAAACGTCCCGTGATTTGTTGCATGTACTCCAAGACACGGGACCGCGCCCAGTACAAGTCTGTAGTGTCTTCAAAGATGACAAAGACGTAGGAGTCGCCAAACATGGTTTGTCCTCGCACCGCCTTGACATGCGGTGCCGCGAGAAGCGTAGTGACGATGGGATAGGTGACCTGATCTTCGATGATGCTCGGGGGCTGACCCGCCCAAGGGGTGTGAATAATTACTTCCACGTCGGAAATGTCTGGCAACGCGTCGAGCGGGATGTGACGCAGAGCCCAGATTCCTGAGAGCACAAGCAGGAGTGTTCCCATGAAAACGAGGAAACGATTTCCGGCCCACCAATCAATCCATCGGGAGATCACGTCACATCCCTCCCGTGGCGTTCACGCTCAGTTGCTTGGTCGCGATGAGTTGACCATTCTTTTTGGCAAGGATTGTGACTTGCCAGGTCCCGCCGCTCCCAAGCTGTCCCGAACCCTCATAGAGACCGTTGCTCTTGTCGCTGAGAATTACAGGTGTCCGCATCGCCGCCATGCCCATTGCGGGCATCGCTGGCATAAAAAACGTCACGCTGACTTCCGCCCCAGAGATGGGCGCTCCATTTGCGTCTGTGAGTTTTGCGCGGAAGACGTTGCTGCCCTTATGAGGCGGGGTCGGATCAGAACTCAATTCGAGATTTGCTTGAGGAGCATTCATTGCTGACGCCGCGCCCGCGCCCGGTGGAGGTGGAACGAACGAACCGAGCGCGGCCTGAAGCTGGCTCTCGGAGTCGATCAGAAAGTTTGCGGAGATGACAGTTCGCTCGCCTGCTTTCAATCCCTTCAGCACGATGAAATCGTCACCCACGCGGGAACCTAACTGCACGTCGCGCGGTTCGATGTAACCGTCACTACGCTCCACAAAAGCGATCTCACGAGTGCCCGACTGTAGGACGCCGGTTGCAGGGATAACCAGTTGGAGGCCCATCGGGACCTTCAGACTGACGTTGACGAACATGCCTGGCTTGAGTTGCAGTCCAGGGTTGGAAAAGACAACGCGGACTTTGGCCGTCCGCGTATCCATATCGACCTGCGGGTAGATAAAGTCCACACGGCCAGTGAACGTCCGGCCCAGGTAGGTATTCACGGTGAGCGTTGCAGGAGCGCCGACCTTTATGCGTTCGATATCGTTCTGGAAAACCTGTGCCTGAACCCAAATGGTCGAAAGATCGGCGATGGTGTAGAGGCGCATTTCCGGCTGAACGGCAACAGTGGGCAGAGCATTGCGTTCGGTGATGTATCCAGAGGCCGGCGAATCAACTGCAAGTTCCTGCTGCACCTGGCCGGTTGACTCGAGCCGGGCAATTTCTTTTTGCGGCACGCCCCACTGCTTGAGACGCTCCGCAGCCGCGTCGAGCAGCGATGCTGCGCTCGCAATGACACCGGGCACCGTGCTCTGCGCCACTTGTTGCTGATTCTGCTTTGCCACTAAGTATTCTCGTTCGGTCGCCACGAGATCAGGACTATAAATTGTGAACAACGGCTGTCCTTTACGAACGTATTGATACGTGGCATCGGCAAACACTTTTTGGATATAGCCGGAAAACCGCACTTGAACGTAAGCAAGTCGCGTTTCGTCTACAGCGATATTGCCCGTGGTGCGAATCTCGTCTGCGACCAATTTTCGTTGGACCTCGCCAGTCATTACCCCGATGCTCTGCAACCGTTGCGGCGAGATTTGCACCGGAACCAGCGGGACTTCTGTCGATGCGGGGGGTGTCGCCCTAGAATCTTGGGCGAGGGAATTCGACGGCTTGGTTTCCGCGTCCGCCATCGGCTTCGCTGCGCGGTAGTGCAGCCACAACGCGACGAGGACGACCGCGAGAACGATGTTTCCAATCGATGCCAGCAAAAACCCTGTGCGATATGTTTTCACCTCTTCGCCCCTTCCCCGCGCAATGACAGGCCGGTGAGCTGTTCGAGCCGGGCCAATGCCGTCTCACGTTCAGCGGCGCTTTTCCAGTACTCCTCATCTAAATGGAGGACATCGAGAAACGAGGCCAGCAGTGACTGAAAGTCCTGACGATTGTTTTGGTAGGCCGCGATGCCCGCCTGGAATCCCGCCCGCGCCTGTGGCAGAAGCCCTTCACGATAAATGGTCAGCAACTCTGCGCTTTTCTGAGCGGTTTCGTATTCGCTTCGAACTTCAAAGGCGACCTGTTGCGACTGAACTTCGGACTCACTGCGGGAGCGCTTCAGCTCAGCTTCCGCCTGCGCAAGTTCGGGGCGCTGTTTGCGGCCTCGATAAATTGGAACGCGAACGCCAAAGGTGAGCATGTAGTACGCACGAAATTGCGTCGGGTCAGTGCGTTGCCACATGTATTGAACATTGAAGTCCGGGTAGAAATCCTTGTGCGCAAGATCGACTTGCAGTTTCTGCTTCTCAACCATCTTCTCCGCGCCAGAAATCTCAGGGTTCTGTGCTTGCGACGCGGACAGGAGTTCTTCAAAAGTATAGGGAAGGGGCGTCTCGGGCAGTTCGAAGGGTTCTATGTCTGGCGAGGATTGTGCGCGGTTGAGAAGTTGCTTGATCTGTGCCTGCAACTTAGCCACTTCCAGATGGTGCATACTGATTTCGCGGAGTAGCTTTGTTCGCTCAACCTGCGCCTGTAACAGGTCATGTTGATTCCCGATCCCCGAGCGGTAGCGTGCGTCCGCTGCTTTCTCAACCTGCTGGAGCAGTTGTCCGTCGCTCTCAAGAATTCCCAGCGTCTTGGACAGATAGGCAAGCTGGAAGTAGGCCGATTCGACTCCGCCAAGGATCGAGCGTCGTACGGACTCGTACTGCTGCTGCACAACATCAACATCTCGTTTCGCTATCTCCCCTCGAAGGCGCAGTTTTCCTGGATAGGGAAAGTCCTGTGAGACACCTAGACCGATGTAGGCGAAGTTGCTGTTTGTATATCCGGCGAAGGGTCGCGGGCTTCCGACACTGAATTGCTGAATCTGGAATTGCGGATCGGGAAGCGTCGAGACCTGGGAAGGAACCTGCTTCGCGGCCTGCCATCCTTCGCGCGCAACGTGAATCTGTGGATTATTCTGCTCTGCTTCCTGCAACAATTCGGCAAGCGGCGTGACGGCCTGCGTTTGATGAGAGCGGGACTCCTGCGCAAAACTCACACTGACAAGAACGATGGGAAACAGCAGGGCCAAAAAACTACTCTCAATGAATCTGAACAAGAATCTCGTCGTGCCATTCTTTCGCAACGTCAATAACATCGCCTTCTCCTAGAAATGCGCATTCCGTCGGCACGGCCATCGTGTGCGACAAATAGAGGTCGCCGCCGAATAGGCGTGGCGCTTCAAATGCCAGACTTAAACAGAGAGATAAAACGCGGTGCGAAAGCGGCACCGTGGAGAGGCGGGCTAGATCAGAAGAGAAGAATAGAGGGCGTACAGCTCTGGAGGCGAGTGCTCAGGTGCCTCAAATCTTGGGTGAAAGACTTGTGTGAAGACGGGGACTTTGGGTGTTGAAAGATGCTCTGCAACCGCTGAAACAGGAACACTCAAAGCGGCGTGTTGTGCTGGCAGCACGTTCGATGCATTCGCGGAAACCATCGCCTTACAGCAGTTGTGAGACTGGTTGGCAGGATTGCACGGCATCGACACGCAACACTGCATTGTCTGCTCGTCGGCGGACACCGGAGACAAACACTCCACAAACTGCAGACCGAAAAGGGCCATCATTGCCAAGATCAAGATTGGGGCGCGGCGAAGCATGTATTCAAACTCTAAAGCGGATAGACCCACGGGTCAAGGAATTCGGTGCCGTCCGCGCCAAAGTCTTCGTTCTCATTTGGTAGGGGCGGTGGGGATCGGACCCACCACCACTCAGCGGGATTTGACCGCGAGGCGCTCGATTTGAGCAAACTCGGACTGCATAGCCCCCCGCGAATGCAGCGGCTCAACTCAGATGCACTGGTTTGCGTTGTTGGACCATTCCAGCTGAATGGTGTAGCCACCGAGGATGCGGGTTTGCCACGCGCAGATATCGCCGATTTCACCGTTGTTGTCGTCGTACCAGCCCTGACCCGGAATGGGATCGGTGATCGCTTCGCAGAGTTCATGAGAAGTGGTCGAAGTGAGCGCGTCGAAGTCGGCGATACCGCCGAGGCAACCAGCGCAACCGGGGTACGGCATCACGGCGTAGAAGATGCTGCGGTTGATGGCGTCGTGATACCCGCAGAAAACTTGACAGGACGCGCCGCCACCCTGCGTAACGGTGACTCCGGGCGGAAGGAAAACGAAATAAAGGGTATTCGCGGTTGCGGCGGGCAGCGTGCCTGAGGAGATTTGCTGCTGCAAGAGCGCTTGGATGGCGGAGTCGTCGACCGTGGTTCCCGGATCCGGACTCGTAAGCGTGATGCCGCCGAGACGCGCGCCGTGGCCGATCTGCTGGCCAGAGACGCTGTATTCGGCGAGCTGGTCGAGAAGCTGGCTGGTAAGGATGAAGTCGAAGAATTGATTCACCCTGGGCAGAAGAGAATTTTGCGGGGCTTCGTTCCATGCCGCGCCCCAGAAAATAGTGAAAACCTGCGCGGAGGTGAGCAGGGGCCCGTTGCGATACGTGAGCTGGGGAGCGAACTGTGGAGCAGCCGCCTTAGCCTTTCCTGGGTGGAGGGGAACGATTCGTATGGGGTGATAGAGTTCGGACCGACGAGTTTTTGAAGATTTTGGGGCTTTTGCAGTTTTTGCGCGCGGCTTGGACGGCATGAATCAGCTCCTCGTTGGGATGCGAGGGCTGGGGGCCAAGGAAAGTTACCGGAGGCCAGGGGAAAAGTAAATGGAACTCGCCACTACTGAACTTCGGTTGCGTCGCCCGTTTGGTGGTCGGCGATTTGGAAGCGGAGAAAGGCGTGGATGGCTTGTAGGGCTTCGGGGTTGGCGGTGGAGATTTGGATTTTGGCGCCGCCCGGAGTGTCGCTGTAGAGGTAATGGATCTGGCTGCGGAGTTTGGCCATCACGGGTGCGCCGGGAGGTGTGGTGTCGTGAATGAACATCGCTACGTCGAAGTCGCCTGCCGCGAAACGCTTGGCGATGTGAGAAAGGTGCATGCGAATTTGGTCGCGGGTGGCGGAATCTTTGGGATCGTTAGCGGAAACGTCGATGGCGCCGCCGGATTTGTAGAGGCGGAAATGATGAGTGGTGGTTTCGTGGGAGAAACCCATGGCGTGGTCGCCACGGGAGGTAACGGCGTCGTGGTGGGAGGAGTCTCGCATTGGCGTTGCCGACTGTTGGGCGGTTAAAGCCACGGGAAGCAGCAAGAGCGTTAAGGCAGACCGCAGGGCAATAAGTCGCATAGTGACGGGTTAGACGGAGCGCAGGCAAGGAAGGGCTCTTCCAGTGGGAGCGAGCAGGAACCTGTCCCAGCGCTAAATTTGAGATGAGGCGGAGACCCTGAGGCTGGCGGCAAGGTCGCCCGAACGGCGGTAGCCAGCCCACAAGAAATGCGGGGCTGTCTGTAAGCTACAGAACAGGAACTACTTGCGGCGGCGGGCGTAAAAGCTCCGCCCCTACATCCCCGGCAGGAAAAGGTGGCTATTGCGATACTGTCCTGACGTTACGCTGAACTTCCGACCAGTAGTTTTGGAGGCTCCCCGCAGGTAGTCTGAAGGGGACGACAGAACCCCATTTCCAGCACCGTGGGAGAGCGAAATTGTTCTGTGAACGATGCGGCCTCAACTTTCTGCCAAAGCAATCGGTGTGCACACGCTGCAATACGGCGGCGACGCGGCACTGGTTTCAACTCATGAGCTTGATAACCCTGCTGATGGCGGTGGCTTGCAATGCTATTGTGGCGTTCCTGCTGCTGCCACGGTTAGCCTCTGGGACACATGGGCGGCTATTCCGAGGGTGGATGTGGTTTGACCACAATGCGGCATTGTACGGTTGGGTGCCGATTGCAGCAGGATTGCTTGCTTGGGACTACCTGGTATGGAAGGAAGCGCGGCCGAAGATTCGTGGATGGTTCACGCGCAAGCTGCTGACTCTGTCGCTGGCGGCAGGAGTGGCGCCGATTTTGCCGTGGTGGATTCCGGCAGGAGCGCCTCCGGGCCAATTCCTGTCGATGATCGGGAAATACCCGGGGGTGCCGGTGCTGCTGGCGTGGGCAGTGGTGTTAGTGGTGCTGGTGCTCTTGTGCGCTGACGCGGAGTCGCGGGACTATTTGCTCGGACACGGGAAGGTCTTGAGCGTGGTGAGCATGAGCTTGTTGCTCTTCGTGTTGACGATGACGATGGTGGGCTGGGCGGTTACCTCGTAGAGCATCCTTTCACCAAAGGCTAAGTGGTTTGGGGACCGTATGTTGGCCGTCCGCAACGCTGCAAGGCAACGAAAGCGCGAGAGCACCCCATCCTACGGAAGTGACACCGATTAGGGGACGAGGGAACTAGGGTACTTTTCCTCAATACAGTACAGTGAATACTGTACAAGATTTCCCTTGCATGATTGAACCTATTAAGTTTCAAATGTGGGCGGTTGCAGTAGGGTTTGTTGCCGACGTCGAGGAATTTCCAGGGCTATTCTGCTTGAGAGCGTTTGCCGCGCCGGGAGAGAGTGGCGCGGGGCGGGGGTAAGCTTGCGCCCGGTGGATTCAGGAGAAAAATACCAGATGGGTTCGAAGATCTTGATAGTGGACGACCATGAAGTTGTGCGCCAAGGGATCCGGACGATCCTGCGGGCGCGGCCGCAGTGGGAAGTTTGCGGAGAGGCGGTGAATGGCCGGGACGCCATCGAGAAGACCCGAAGTCTCGATCCAGACGTGATCATCATGGACATCACCATGCCGGAGATGAGCGGAATCGAGGCGACGCGAGAGATTTCCAAATTGAAACTGCGTGCGGCGGTATTGGTGTTCACCATGCACGAATCGAAAAACCTGGCGACGACGGTTCAAGAGGCGGGAGCGCGCGGGTTTGTGCTGAAGTCGCATGCGGCGAGAGATTTGCTGGATGCGCTCGAAGCGCTAATGAACGGTGGGACATTCTTTGGACCGGACGCCGAGAAAACCTCAAAGGCAAAGGAAGAGCCGGGAAATCGCAGTTTCATGCTCCGGACGAGTCTGCGGCTGGGGTGGTTGAGTTAGACCGAAAGGGCGAATCTGCGCCTTATCATCGGCGAGTAGATATTGGCGAGCGCTGCAACTCAGAAACAGTCGTGACAGATAAGCGGCGGTCACTAAGCTCCGTGTGGACGGCAGAGGGCAGACGGCAGCGGTTCGAGGTTGAACTAACTTGTGGCGAACAAGATAAGCGAAGTGGAAGAGGAAAACCGTCCCAGCCCTACCGCCTCGATATTCTCGAGGGAGTGTCGGCTTCCCCCTTCTACTTCGGTTAGCGGAGCTTAGTAATCCGCAACGCGATACTCGCACGAGGCACTTTCCGTGACCATACGCAGAATTTTGCAGCAGCATCCACAATGATGCTGTAGCGGCAGCCTTGCACACCACCGCGCATTCGCCGCGCCGCCGACCCTAGCTAGCCCGTCGAATGGGAAAATTAGCGGGTAGCCGAAGCCTGGTCGCTGCTGATCTTCTCCACGGTCTGCTGACTGGTGTGATCGAACAATACGTACTCGCCGGGAGCGCGAGCCGCTAGCTCGCGCAGGCGCGCGCGCGCGCGAGCGAGATCGGCGGCGGCTTCAAGCCAGAGGAAACTGCCGTCAGGATCTTTGCGAAGCAGGTCGAAGGGAACTTGCATAAAACACCCCGTGCGAAGTCTAGACACGTGGCCTGAGAGGGACTACGGTGGAGACACAAATACTATCCGCCCTGAGAGGTTAACGCCACAGCAAAATGAAATGAAGCGACCGTGAATTTTTGCTGTTATAGAACGAAATTGTAAATACCTGCATCGGCAAAGGACGCGCTAACCGCGTCGCGGACAGACGCCCCGAATCAAACGGCGAAGCGCCTGTCCCTCTCCGAGCCCTCTGTGCTCTTTCCCGTGAACTCTGTGTTGAACTTTTCGCTTAACGGGCCGGGCGCTTAGCGTCAGTCGTTGATGCGGCAGCCGCAGCGGCTTTTTGCGGCGGCCGGTCGTTTTGAGCGGGCGCGGCGGCGTGACCATTGACGCCCGACGATGTTGCGCTGGAATTCCCCGGTTGTGCGATTTCGAGCTTCTTGCGCAGGGCGGTTTCTAGCTTTTCGCGGATGTCTTTATTTTCTCTCAGAAAAACGCGAGCGTTCTCGCGGCCTTGCCCCATGCGTTCGCCGCCGTAACTGATCCATGTGCCACTCTTTTCGAGCAGTCCCTTTTCGACGCCGAGGTCGATCAAGTCGCCTTCGCGGGAAATGCCTTCGCCATAAAGAATGTCGAATTCGGCTTCACGGAAAGGCGCGGCCACTTTGTTCTTCACGACTTTGCCGCGCGTGCGCGAACCAATCACGCGGTCGCCTTCCTTGATAGCTTGAATGCGGCGAATATCCAGGCGAATAGAGGCGTAAAACTTCAGCGCGCGGCCACCGGTGGTGGTTTCCGGATTGCCGAACATGACGCCGATTTTTTCGCGGATCTGATTGATGAAGATGAGACAGGTGCGCGACTTGGAGACGATAGCCGTGAGCTTGCGCAGCGCTTGCGACATCAGTCGCGCTTGCAGACCCATTTGCGGATCGCCCATATCGCCTTCGAGCTCGGCCTTGGGGACGAGCGCGGCCACCGAGTCGACCACCACTACGTCGACGCCGCCGGAGCGGATCAGGGTCTCCGCAATCTCGAGGGCTTGCTCGCCGTTATCGGGCTGCGAGACGAGAAGATTGTCAACGTCCACTCCGAGCTTGCGTGCGTAGACGGGGTCGAGCGCGTGCTCCGCGTCGATGAATGCGGCGGTGCCACCGAGCTTCTGCGCCTCGGCGATGACGTGCAGCGTCATCGTGGTCTTGCCGCCCGATTCCGGGCCGTAGACTTCGACCACGCGGCCGCGCGGAAATCCGCCTACGCCGAGGGCGGCGTCCAGCGACAAGCAGCCCGTCGGAATCACACTGACCGGCACCAGCACGTCGCGGCTGCCCAGGCGCATGATGGCGCCTTTGCCGTGCGATTTTTCAATCTGCGATATCGCTGCTTCGAGTAATTTCGCTTTCTCGTCTGCCATTTCACACCTCGGTGGAGGAAAGTAGGAAAATTGTGCTGCACGACCGACCGCCAAGGCTTTGCGCCGGGAAAGACGCATAGCCTCTGCCAGGGACATAACGGAATGGGGAGCTTACCATTTGGTTCATCATTACGCTATGGCGTTTTTTCGACCGCGTGCCAGACCCTTACGTTGAGATCCTTTGGACATGCTCACGGGATGTCCCTCAGGATGACAGGTTTCGGTTTTGGGGCAAGGGGTCACGCCAAGCACCTGTTGAAAACGCCGAGGAGCAAGTTAGCACCGGGGCGAAGAAAAAGCAAATACTATTTACAGCGCGCGCCAGTCAAAGGCCCAAATTGCTTTAATCGAGCAACCCTAGACGTTGTAAATCCTGATCTTGCCAGCCTGCGTCTGCGAGCATGCCGCGCAACGTGCCGACGGGGAACGTGTCGCTCAAGGCGTGGTAGGCCACAACAACTCGGCGGCCGTCGGAGCGACGGTAGACCCGATGACTTCCACGGATGCGCTGAAGGACGAAGCATCGGCTTCGAGAGCACGGACGAGTTGCCGAGCTGAGATGTCGCGCGGCGTGCGCGTCATACGTTGACGACAACGGCGGGTTCGGGCAATTCGATCGTGCCCTGATCGACGGGAACTTTCTCGCCAGCTTCGATGAGGTCCTGGACGTAAAGGTCAATCGCCTCGCGCAGGTTTGCGAGCGCCTCCCCATAGGTATGCCCCCAAGTGTGACAACCCTTGAGGGCCGGACAGAAGCCGTGCCAAGCATCACGCCCATCCTCGAATTTGTCGGGCTCAACGCTGACCTTAAAGACGTAGGATTTCATAAAACCTCGCTGTGCCGGCAAGGACCTGCATGGATTATCTCACGGCGTTGGTGGCTGAGGGCTCGTCGAGCTCAAAAACGATTGCTTCTGCGGGTCATTGTTTGTCATAGATGTAGAAGCCGCGGCCGGATTTGCGGCCGAGCCAGCCAGCGGCTACGTATTTCTTCAAGAGGGGGCAAGCGCGATATTTGGGGTCGCCCAGGCCTTCGTGGAGCACGTGCATGATGTCGACGCAAACATCGAGGCCGATGAAGTCAGCGAGCTCAAGCGGGCCCATGGGATGGTTCATGCCCGTCTTCATCACGGCATCGACCGCTTCCGGCGTGGCCACGCCCTCCATCACGCAATAGGCGGCTTCGTTGATCAGAGGCATCAGCACGCGGTTGGAGACGAAGCCAGGCGCATCGTTCACCGCCACCGGTTTCTTCCCCAATCGTTCGGCGAGTTGCATCGTCGTGGCAAACGTCGCGTCGCTGGTTTGCAGCGCCCGGATCACTTCCACCAGCGCCATCACCGGCACCGGATTCATGAAGTGCATGCCCACAAAGCGGTCGGGCCGCTTGGTAAGCGCGGCTAGCGTGGTGATGGCGATGGAGGATGTGTTGCTGGCGATGATGGCATCATCGCGAAGAAGACGATCGGCTTCGGTCAGCACAGGGCGCTTTAGGTCGAGTTTTTCGGGAACGGCTTCCACCACAAAGTCTGCGTTCGATATGGTGGACATGTCCGTTACGGGAACGAGGCGAGCGAGCACAGTTCCCTTCTCTGCCGGCGTGAGCTTGCCTTTCTTGATTTCGCGGTCCAGATTTTTCGCGATGGTATCGAGGGCGCGGTCGAGAAAGTGCTGCTCCACGTCGCGCAGCAGCACCTTGTAGCCGGCGCGCGCGAAGACATGCGCGATGCCATTCCCCATAGTGCCCGCGCCAAGCACCGCCACCGTCTTGATGGAATCAATGGACAAGCGAGAACCTCCAAGCCGTGAGCGAGAGAACGACGAACAGAGAATCGAAGAACCGGGCTACGGATTTGCTCCAATGTTCGTTGCTCGACGTCGCTCTATTTCAGGTCGCAAATGATATCGCACCAGACGGTACCAAACGAACATGAACGGAATGAGGGACAGCAGCACGTAACGTCCGACATGCTCTTCATAGCGAATCGATTGATACAGCATCCACAATGCTCCAAAGTTGTGGACGGTGATTAACAAAACCAGGAAGAGTAGAAAGAAGGAATTGTGCGCTAAGGACGGGACCACCATTAGAAGGACAGTTGCAGCATAAAAACTAGCCATCGGCAGGAACCAGGCCAAAAACTGAGATGGTCTGGCCCGCTCTGGTCTGTCGTTTTGCGGAGCCTGACGTGATTTTGCCCAATCGGCAGGTAGGGAAGGCATAAGCTCGATTCCGCAGTCAGAGCAGCTAATAAAACCGGGTCGGTACTCCGCTCCGCAATTGGGGCAGAACATGATGAGCGAAGTCTACCACCAAAGTAAGTAACCTCGACCTATTCCGGTGGGACGCCTTCGGCAATCTCGCGCACGATTTCGCGGGCTCGCTGCGCGTTAGACGGCGGAACGTACACGACAGTCAGCTCGTCATCGTTTTCCACGCGAATCGGAATCTCGTTCTCCTCCAGGGCAGCGGTCAGGAATTCGATGGTCCTGAGATCGCTCCCGGCCCAGACCGATACGCTCGGCTGTTCCTCAGCGGCCGCGGTTGGCTGCGGCTCATCTGCTGGTGCTTCGTCCTCGGCGGGAAGCTCCACGTCGGCAAGTTCGCCCTCGCTGAGGAGCTTCTCCAGGATTTCCTGTGCCGCCGGAAGGTCGGAGTGGTGGACGGCGACTTCGAAGCCGAAGCGCGGCTTGGAATCGATGGGCAAAGGGTCTGGAGCGACTTCGCCCTCGCCAAGCGCCTTGTCCGCGAAGACGATGCCGGACTCGTCCAGTTCCTCGAGCAAAGCCTCGTGCAGAGCGGGGTTCTCACCAGCCCACAGCTGTACGAAGGATTCCCGGGGTGCAGGCTTCGATGACATAGTTTCCTCCATCGCAGGGAGTTTGCTTGGCGGGACCAGCCAGCGGGCAACGCGTGGCAGGGCCTAGACAGATTACTCCGCTAGGATGTCGGCGACAATCGCCGGCTCGCGGTGCGTCTTTTCGGCACGCTCAACCGTATACAGTTTAGAATGAGCGCTACACTTTCATTGCCGACGCCGCTGGCCGCGCCAGCCTCCCTTTTGTTTTCAACTTTCATGGCGGACGACAAAAAGTCCCTGGCCCTCGGGCTGAGACGCCGCGACCCGGAACTGCTCGACCGTTTGATTGAGCAGTATCAATACCGGCTGTTCCGCTACTTGCTGTACATTACCGGGAATCGCGAGCGCGCCGAGGATTTCTTCCAGGAGACGTGGATTCGCGTGCTGGAACGCGGGCACCAGTACGACGGCAAGTCCAAGTTTGAGGCTTGGCTCTTTTCCATCGCGCGGCACCTGGTGATTGACTGGCAGCGGCAGAAAAAGGCGCAAAGTCTCGATGCACTGACCAATCCGGACGAAGGCGCGCCGCTGGAATTCGCCGACGATGATCCATCGCCGCTGCATCTCGTCTTGTCGCGCGAGTCCGAGGAGACCGTGCAGGCGTCGCTTGGGAAGCTGCCGGCGATTTACCGCGAGGTGCTGTTGTTGCGTTTTCAGGAAGAACTTGGACTTGCGGAGATCGCTACGGTGTTAAGCGCTCCTATCTCGACGGTAAAGTCGCGGCTCTATCGCGGGCTTGAGGATTTGCGTATGTTGCTGGCGGGAGAGGCGGCATGAGCCAGGAATTGCACGCCAGGGCAGAGCGCCTGATCGCGCAAGAACGCGTGGAAGGAATCTCAACGGCCGATCAACTGTGGCTGCGGCAGCATCTGGCGGACTGCGCGAGCTGTGCGGCGCGCGCCAGTGCGACCGAGCAAGCGATTCGTTCACTGCGCGGATGGAGCGTTGCGATGCCGCCGGCGCTGGCTAGCCGCACGCAATTCCGCGTGCGCATGCGCGCGGAGCAACTGCGCGGCGAGCCGCGCTGGCGCATGGTCTGGGCGGCTTGCGGAATATCCTGGGCATTTGGCGCAGCGACAGCTCCGTACGTGTGGCGCGGCCTCGAATGGGCCGGTCACCGCATGGGCTTGCCAAACATTATCTGGGAACTCGGCTTTGGACTTTGGTGGGCGCTGCCCGCGGCGCTGGTCGCGGTGATCTTGCTGATGGAAAACGCAGGGCGCAGCAGCGAAGCGGACTGGAAGCGGCAAGAGAATTAAGCGAGCGCGTCAATCCAGCAGGTAAATGAGGAATCGATGGCCGAAGATCCACAAGGCATAAAGAGTTCGTTCAACGAAAGGATGCGGCTGATTCGTTTTCGCCGCAAGAAGGAGCGGCTGCGCTTCTGGCAAGAGTTCAAACTGGTGCCGCGCTGGTTGATCTGGACCGTAGTGGTGCTCTTCCTGATCGCGCAAATCGTCGGTCAAATCGTTCTTCACTTCCAACTCGCCAACCATGAGCAGGTTTTCTCTCCGGAGTTGGACGCGGATCCCGGAGCGGCTGGCGCCGCTCTCTTCGGGATCATCACCGCGGCGTCGTTAGCCTTCGCCATCATGATTTTCATGGTCGGGTACGTAAATCAAGATGCTAAGCGCCGTGGAATGAGTTCGACGCTGTGGACATTTCTGGTGCTCGTTCTCATGCCGGGTTACTTGGTTCTCGGCTTCATCATTTATCTGCTGATGCGCGAGCCGCTGCCTTACAACTGCCCGCAGTGTGCGACGACGGTAGGGGCGCGCTTCAACTTCTGCCCCAACTGCAAATGCAACCTGCACCCGTCATGCCCCAACTGCAAGCGCGAAGTCGCGGAAACCGATAAGTTTTGCGCTTATTGCGGAAATAACCTGGAGCCGGTGAAAACATCCGAACCGAGAGAACTCCCTAGCGTGCCAGGGTAATCCAGGCGCCGAGCGCCGCGAACTTTTCGTCCTGGCTCCATGGCGGACCAATATCTTTGCCAAGCGCGGCGATGCGGCGCTTGAGCGCGGCGGGTTGCACGCAGAGCGCCTTCGAAGAGGCCGTCGTAAAAAGCTCCTTTTCCCTGATGCCTTCCAGCGGCAGATTGCAGGTGGCGCACGCAGCGCGCAAACTGTCGCGAAACAGCTCGCCGTCCGCGGTATGAATCAGCGCGTGCGAGGCAAGGATTTGGTCCAGCGCGGGAAGCGCGCGGCCCGACGACAAGAGAAGAGCGCTGTGTACAATTTTGAAATCGCCCTCCGCCAGGTTCGCCAGCAGAGAGCGCAGAGAAGATAACGCCAACCGCTTTGCATCCAATTGAACGCCGCGAATGAACTTTACTGCATCATGGCGCGGCATTTTTCCCGCAGTGTGGTATGGCTGGCGGTAAGCATACGTGAAGATTTTTACGAGTTGAATCTTTCTGCGATCGACGACAACAGGCGCGTCCAACGGTCCGCAAAGGACAACCGCGGCGGCCCAGCCGGAATGCACGCGAAAGCCAAGCCCAGCGGTCTGCACAGCACGCTCCGAGCGGCTATTCTGAAGCACAATAGTGGTTTTGAGAAGAACTCGAGAACGAATATCTGGACGAATTCGATCTGCCGTCAGGCTGGCGGAGAAGCTTCAATAACCTCGCGGATGATTTCGCGGGCCGCCGCTTCGTCAGACGGCATCGCCAAGAGGCGCATGATTCCAGGGGGCTTCCCCTCGCAACGGACGCCGATACCGTTCTCCCGAAAACAGTCTTGAAGCAACTGGGCGAGCGCGGCGTCTTCTCCGCTCCAAATTTCCAACGTAGCCGCAGCCGGCTTCCAGTCGTGCTTGCGAGAAGGCTTTTGTTCGATCGGCTCTGCCGCTAGGGCCAAAGCCGAAGCTTCCATCGACACAAATGGAGAAGCCTCGTGGATGCCGGCAAGGAGTTCCTTCGCTCTGGCTGCGTCGGACGCAAACGTGCGGACAACATACTTCGGCCGGGGCATTCCCAACTCGAAAACGAAATGATCGTTGGTGGGCTGCACGTGGTGACGAATGCCCGCGTCGCGCAGAACGTGGATGACTTCGCTGACAGCGCCGGGATCGCCGCCGCGCCAGACCAGCTCGATGCGCTCTTTGCGCTGGCGCTCGTCGAGCGGTCGTCCACGTAATTCTTCCGGGACCAACTCGACACTGCAGACGGTACAATTTGCGTGAGCGTGGGAATATTCCGCGTCGCAGAGCGGACAGTACCTCACGGCTTAGAAACGCTCCACAGCGAGGGCTACGGCGTTGCCGCCGCCGAGGCAGAGGGCGGCGATTCCGCGCTTGAGGTTGCGGCGCTGCAATTCGTAGAGCAGCGTGACCAGGATGCGCGCGCCGCTCGCGCCGATGGGATGGCCGAGGGCGACCGCGCCGCCGTTCACATTGACCTTTTCGGGATTTAGCCGGAGCTGCCGCGTGACCGCGATCGCCGCTACCGCGAAGGCTTCGTTTAATTCGACCAGGTCGACGTCCTTGTCGCGATCCCAGCCGGTCTTCGCCAGCAACTTTTCCACCGCGTCCACCGGCGCCATCATCACCCATTTCGGCTCCACGCCGCTCACCGCTTGCGCTACGATCCGCGCCATCGGCTGCTTGCCGAGCCGTTGCGCGTTGCGCTCGCTTGTGACCACGAGCGCCGCCGCGCCATCATTCGTGCCCGGCGCGTTGCCGGCCGTCACCGTGCCATCCTTCTTGAACGCCGGCTTCAGCTTTGCCAACGCCTCCATCGACGTGTCTTCGCGCGGCGATTCGTCATACTTGATCACCACCGGCTCGCCCTTTTTCTGCGGCACTTCGATTGGCAAAATCTGTGCCTCGAAAAAACACGACTTGCGCGCGCGCACCGCCTTCTGATGGCTTTCCACCGCAAATCGATCCTGCTCTTCGCGGCTGATCCCATATTTCTCCGCCACTAGCTCGCCAGTCATCCCCATATGAAAATCTTCGTGCGCGTCCCAAAGCCCGTCGTGAATCATCGAGTCGACAAGCTTCCCATCACCGAGCCGGTAGCCGGTGCGCGCTTGCGGCAGCAGGTACGGACAGTTGGACATGGACTCCATGCCGCCCGCCACGACGATTTCGGATTCGCCAAGCTGCACCGCTTGCGCCGCCAGAGCGACAGCCTTCAATCCCGAGCCGCAAACCTTGTTGATAGTCATTGCTGCAACGCGTGGCGCGCAGCCGCCTTTGAGTGCGGCTTGGCGCGCTGGGTTCTGCCCAAGCCCGGCTTGCACCACATTACCCAGAATGGCTTCGTCAATTTGTTTGGCGTCTAGGCCAGAGCGGCGGATGGCTTCGGCGACGGCTTTCGCGCCCAGGTCTACCGCTGAGAAGCCGGAAAGGCCGCCTTGAAATTTTCCAATGGGAGTGCGAACCGCGGAGAGAATTACGGGAGTTTCCATGAGGCCTCCGAATCAGGTCCAAGTATATCGGATGCGGAAGGCACGCGCTTCGCTTCAAAGATGCACAGAAGAGAGCACTAATCAGTAGTGCCCTCCTCTGCGTTCCTCGGGCAACTCAGCGCCTCTGCGTTATCTTTACTCTTCCGGTTCTATTCGAAATCGCGAGCAACGTTAGTCCGCCGCGCCAGCCGAACTCGCCTGGTTCTCGTCCGCGCTCGGACCATACAGTCCAGGCACCGGAACTCCCAGCAAGCGGAAATACACACCCAGCTGCGCGCGATGATGAATGAGATGGTTCATCACAACGCTGCGGATGACGGCCACGCGAGGCATCGCGAAGATCTCCTGACCACCGGCAAGGAGTTTCCACGTTTTCAGCATCTCCTGGTCGCTAACCGACGCGAGCGCGGCGCGCGCTTCCGCCGACTCCTTGTCGAACGCCGCCAGAAGATCCTTGCGATTTTCCGTTTTCGGCGGCTGGTACGACGACTTCCCACTCACGGGCGCATAGTCGAACTCTTCCGAATTGATGGTCATGGTCGCCCAGCCGGGAAGCAGAGCGATATGGCCGGCAAGCCAGCCGACAGTTCCGGACTTGTCGTGCGGCTTCCAGTTCCACTTATCGTCCGGAACGCGCTCCAACGTTTTACGGGTGTTTTGCATTTCTTGATCGAATTCAGCAAGCATCGATTGGCCGATGGTCATATTTGCCTCTCTGGAGGGAGATTAGTCTTAGGGGACTTTGCAGCGCGAGAATCTTAGGCGAACAAAAGGCGAAGTGTCAAGTAAATTTTCGTTGAACGCAAAAGCGCGCTCATGGATCTCATCCAGTGTTCGCCGGTTGACTTTGCCGCGCCGGTGGACAGAATAGCCCCATGGCCCACCAACTCACAACGTCCTATACGAAAGACGCTCGTGACCTGCTGCGTTATTACAAGCGCCTCGGCGACCGCTCCATTGAGCAATGCCCCGACGAAGCGCTCTTCACCGCGCTCGATTCCGAGTCCAATTCCATCGCCATCATCGTGAAACACATGGCAGGCAACATGCGTTCGCGCTGGACGGATTTCTTGACGACCGATGGCGAAAAGCCGGACCGCAACCGCGACTCCGAGTTTGAAACGCCGCCGCAAACACGCGCAGGACTCGTGGCGCTGTGGGAAGCCGGTTGGAAAATTTGTCTCGACGCGCTGGATGCGTTGACCGATGCAGATTTGGCGCGCACCATCACCATTCGCACCGAGCCGCATTCCGTGATGCAGGCCATCAACCGGCAAGTCGGGCATTACGCGCATCACGTCGGCCAGATTGTGTTTCTGGCCAAGCATTTTGCCGGCGACAAGTGGCAGACGCTCAGCGTGCCAAAGAAAAAATCGGCGGAGTTCAATCGCCGCGTGGCCAGCGGCGAGGCTTCGCAACGTTAGTGATCAGGTCTTTAGCTCAGGCCCGTCGCTTGGACTGCGGTCCCATTGTAGCCCCTGTCGGGCCGTGCTGGTCTTGCCACATGAGTCGGTCAAATCCCCTCGACGAACTCGTTTTCAAGGTAATCCAGGAAGGCGATGGCGGGTACGTCGCACAATGCCTCACGGAGAGCATTGTGACTCAGGGCGATACCTGGGACGAGTTAAAAGAAATGGTTAAGGACGCCGTCGAGGCATATTACTTCGACGCACCAAAACCGCGATCCATTCGTTTGCACTTGGTTCGAGATGAAGTCCTGTCGATGGGATGAAAACTCCGCGCGACCTTAGCGGCCGAGAACTTGCGATTTTTCACCGGGAAGTGTCGCGAAGGAGCACGGCGTCGGATTCCACGTGCCCGCGCTCGATGGCCAATTTTGTCCCATCCGGTGAGAACCGGAATCTCTCAATCCGTTCCGAAGTAAAGTGCGTCAGCTGACGCGGGGGCGAATTATCGAGCGGCTGCTCCCACAGGTTGTCTGTGCCCTTGTCGCGCACAACGTATACGACCGCTTTGGGATCCGGCGCAAATGCCACGGGTATGGCCGGCGAAGCCCGCTGGTCCACATCGTGATAGTTTGTCTTTCTGTCTTCGATCGAATCGAAGCGCAGTACGAGACGATGGTCCAACTCCCGCAGTTCCAGGCTGACAATTGTCTTTCCATCGGGAGAGAGACTCCAGGCTCCAATTGCTTCCTTGATTAAGGTTTCCGGCTCATCGCCTTCCATGGAAACGCGCTTGATGGCCTGATTGTCTCCACGATCCACGTAAACAACCCACTGGCCATCGCGCGAGCACTCCGGTTCACTCTCGTTGGAACCAAACGTGAGCTGCTTCAGGTTCGTTCCGTCGGCGTTCATCCTCCAAAGGTTCTGCGAGATTTTTCGGGCACGCCCCGCCGAACGAACCACAAAATATTTTCCTCCGGCACAGGTCGTAACCTGATCGGAAATGTGCTGCGGGTCGGAGAGCAACACTGTTTCGCCACCCGCCGGATTAACCAGCCGAATGTCTGGATTCTGGGGTATCACCAGGCGGTCGTCCGCGGCCCAATTCCATCGCCAGACATCCCGGCGCGAAGCCAAAGGCACGGGCTGCAGCGCATCCGGTGAATTTTCCGGCGCCACGCCTATTTGAAATTGGCCGTGCAGCTGGCTCGCGACGATGGCGCGCCCATCCGCGGAAATACTGGGATAGAAATAGTCATTCGTGTCGGTGGTGAGTTGACGGAACTCCCCTCCCGGGTAGCTGATGAGGGCCAACTGTCCGTGCAGGCTGGTCATCTGGCTGATCGTGCTCATCAACAAGCCGCTGTCATCCGGCAGCCACTTCGCGGTGTAGTACACCTTATCCGCCGACAAGAGGCCGGCTTCTCGCTTTCCGCTAGCGACATCCACCTCCAATATGCCGGACAAAGCGTCGTTCGTCGGTTGCGCCACCGGAATCACGATGGTCTTGCCGTCTGGTGACCAGGCCGGCTCAAAATGTTTCCCGGCAAGCGGCACATTGCTGAACAGCGCTCGATCCGGCGAACCATCGCTATGGGCTATGAGCAGATCCCAGAAAGGGCTGTCGTGGCGCTCGCGCAGATAGGCGAAGCGCTGTCCGTCCGGAGAGAACGTGATAGTGCTGTCGACATCTTTGATCAGCAGTTGCGGCGTGCCGCCAAGGATGGGAGCGCGATACAGCGAAGCCAGAGTCTGCTCGGCCTCGTCGCGGCGGACGCAGTAGATGTAGCTGCCATCGGGAGAAAATGCGATGCCCGCGTAGCGAGTGGCCGCTGGAGGCACTACCTGCGTATTGCTCATGGTGGCGAGATGTCGAAGCCACAGCGACTGCAAACCGCTCTCTTCGCGCACGTGCAGAAGGTACTTGCCATCTTGAGAGAGGGTCGCCAGGGACACATGGCCGTTGTTTGTCAGGTTCTCAATAGAAAAATGCTCGAAGGGCAGATGCCGGCTGCGCTGCAGAAAGGAATAGACGCCGAAAGCGGCCGCGGCCAGCACGATCAGCGCGATGATAGCTGTGAGTCCCGCGCCGAGCTTGTTCTGTTTTGCGGCTTCGACGATTACCGAACCGCTGGATTTGGCTCGAGGTGGTGTGGCGTCCTGGCCGGCTACTGGGGGCGTTGGCGCTAACGGCAGTGCGATCCATAGGATCAGGTATAGAAATACATCCAAACCAGCCAGCGCCAGGAATGCGAAGATCCAAAGGGCGCGCATTAGCGTGGGATCGATGGCGAAGTACGCTGCCAGCCCGCCGCAGACTCCGCCAATCTTCTTGTCCGCGCTGGAACGGGTAAGGCGTTTTTTCGCACCGGTTTGCTCGGTCGCGACTGGCGTTGATTGCGACGTTGGGAAGCTCGCGGCGGCGATTGCGGGAATTCGCGGCGACGATGACGAGGCGGCCGTAGCGCGCCCCGAATCCATTTCGCGTTGCAGCCGCTTTAAATCGCCGCGCAACTCCGCAGCCACCTGGTAGCGTAGGTCGCGGTCCTTCTCCAGCAATTTGTTGATGATTCTTTCGAGCTCCAAAGGCGCCGCCGGATTCAGCGAGATAGGCGCGACGGGCGCATTGTGCAGAATATTGTCGAAGATTACCGCGCTGGTCGAGCCGGGAAAGGGATGCTTTCCAGTCACCGTCTGGTACAGCACGGCGCCAAGCGAGAACAAGTCGCTGCGCGCATCCAGCTCTTCGCCGCGCGCCTGCTCCGGCGACATGTACGCGATGGTGCCAACAGCCGTCCCGGGACTGGTCAGCATGTGCGCGGTATCGCTAATAGTCGCGCCGCCGAGACCTTCGTCGTGGCCGTGCAGCAGCTTGGCCAAACCGAAATCGAGAATCTTGGTGGCGCCGCGCTCGGTCACGAAAATGTTGGCCGGCTTGATGTCTCGATGCACGATGCCCTTTTTATGCGCGGCATCGAGGGCTTCGGCGAGCTGTATGCCAATCTCCAGAATGCGCGGAATCGGCAGCGGGGCTTGCCTCAGCATCTTGTCGAGCGACTGCCCCTCCATCAGCTCCATGGAGATAAAGGTGCGGCCTTCGTGCTCTTCAATCGCGTGGATGGTGCAAATGCCGGGGTGGTTCAGCGCCGACGCCGCGCGCGCTTCGCGGACGAACCTCTCGAGCGTCGAGGCGTCTTTATCGGTTTCAGTGGGCAGAAATTTTAGAGCGACACGGCGTCCTAACCTGGTGTCCTCGGCTTCGTAGACCACACCCATACCGCCGCCGCCAACTTTGCGGAGAATCTGATAATGCGCGATACGTTGGCCTTCCATGGGGTAAGTGGAAGCAAGATGGTAGACGCTGCCACGAATGCGGTCAACGTTCGCTAAGGGGTACGTTCTGGAGAGCGACGGCTTGCTGGACTCACTGCGAACAAGATACGGGGAAAGTGAAGCGTCTGCGCGCTATTCCTTTGGCGCGTAATAGCCTTTGCGGGCCAGCACCCTCAGGTCGTGATTAGACATGTCCACTTTGATTTTGCGGAATTTCCCGTCGTGCGCCGCATTCGAAGGATAGTAGCCCAGCGTGTACTGGCTGCGCAGCTCTTCGGAAATTTGATCGAATGCTTCGGCCATATGCTTTTCGGAGTTGACAAAGATGGTGCGCCCGCCGGTTTCGTCCGTAATCTTATGCGCGACACCGCCATTCCCGCCGCCAAAATGGGGATCCGCCACCAACAGAATATGCACGACGGTGTCGGTGCGCTGCGCGGCTTCGATGGCTTCCTCCAGCCGCACCTTGCTACCTTCGTCTTGCGCGTCGGTGACAATCACGATGGCCTTGCGCCCGGCCTCCGTGTTCAGCTTTTCATTGCAGGCGAGATAGATGGCATCGTAAAGCGCTGTGCCCGTGATTTGCCGGGAACCGACCGGCCCTGGATTGCTGGCGATACTTCCACCCGATGGGACGTTGATGCGCGCCTTGTGTATCGCGCGGTCGAGTTGGCCGCGATCGTCGGTGAAATCCGATAGCAGGTCCACGTCGGAATCAAAGGACATCACCAGCGCTTCATCGCCCTTGCGCAACACGCGTTCCAGGAAGCGGCCGCCGGCGTCCTGAATGGCGCCGAGCATGTACTGTTCGCTGCCCGAGGTGTCAAGCAGCATCCCCAGAGTGATCGGCAGCGTTACTTCCTTGGAAAAGAAAGCGATCTGCTGCGGCTGGCCGTCTTCCATGATCTTGAAGTCGTCTTGCTTCAGGTTCGTTGCGATATGCTTGCTTTTGTCACGGACGGTGACGAACAGGTTGACCAGGTTGACCTGGGTGCGAATTACCGGGCCTTGCTGCTGCGCCGGTTCCTGGGCCAGCGCCAGCAGGGCGGCGCCCAGGGTCATTCCCAAACCCATACAGACCACCACAGCCTTCTTCGCAGAACACATGTATAATTTCCTTGTCGAGGATCTTCGGTAAGATGTCCCCGCCGCCAGGTCGCTCATGCCCGTACGATGCTGGGAAGCGCGGCGCGGGATGCGTGGCTCGGCCCCGCCGGAGCTGCTGGAACACAGAAAGTTTGGCCTGAGGACCATGAAAAGTCTACGAAAAATCGCAATTGCCGCCCTGGCAACCCTTCCCGCCTACGCAATCTATCTCGCGGCACAAACACCCAGTCAATCCGTCCCAGCGCCCGGTGCGACACAAAGCAGACCGCCGCAATCAGCGGAACGGACGCCCGCCGGCCCGCCGCAAAGTGATGCGCGAGCGAAAATCAGCGTGAACTCCAACTTGGTAATTTTACCGGTCACCGTCAAGGACCGCTCCGGCAATATGGTTCCGGACCTGCGGCGCGACGAATTTCGGGTGTTTGAGGATAATGTCGAACAGAAAATAGAGGTCTTCACCGCCGAGGCGTTTCCCTTGTCGATGATCATCCTTCTCGACAATGACCTTAAAGAGAAGGACGCGCATGAGGTCAGCAGGAGTCTCGACGCTGTTGTCGGGGGGTTGAGCCTCGACGACGAAGCGTTCGTCTGCCGATTTGACCAATTTTTCCATCCCGGCACAGGATTTACCGCGGACCACGATTTGCTGCTTACCGAACTGCAGCGCACCAAACTCGATACGGAGCCATCCACCGGGCCCTCAAGCGGTGCGATTGCCAATTCCCCGTCGATCAATGGACATTCAGCGATTGGCGACGCTCCGAATATCACTTCCGCGACAATAGCCATTCGGGGCCAGTCCACAAAGGCGCTCGATGACGCGGTATTCGGGGCCGCGCAGCTTTTGCGGGACCGCAATCGCAACCGGCGCAAGCTCATCTTGCTGATTTCCGATGGTCAGAACGGCGGGAAAAAGAGCAACAAGATGACCTACGACAGCGTGGTGAACACTTTGCAGCATGACAACATCGAGGTCTATAGCGTGGCGGTAGCCAGTGCCTTTTTTGAACGGAAACTTTCCCGCCTGGTCGACTACGCGCACGACTCGGGCGGAGAGGTATACTTCGCGGCGAAGCGCGAAACGCTGGAAGAGCTGTATTCGCGGATCAGCGAGGAAGCGCGCAACCAATACACCATCGCTTATGTGCCGCGAGGCACGGACCGCGCGGCGGACTCCCACAATATCGAGGTGCGAGTGAAGCGCGAAGGCCTTTCCATCAAGACGCGCAACCGCTATTACAGCGGCGAGATACCTGGCGCCATGCCTCAGTAGCGTATTTTCCTTACGTTGTAAGGGTTTCTTCGTGGGCCGGGCAGATCGGGCGGTAGGCGCAGCTTCGGCAGATAAAGCCTTCTTTGGCGGAAAAGCTGCGCGCGCGAATATCCGCGGCGACCTCTTGCACGATCTCCTGCGCTTCGACGAGCTGCTTGGCGTTGCGCGTGGTTTCCTGGCGGGAGTTGTCCTGCAAATAGTGAAAGACGAGGCGCGCCGGATTTAGCTCCAAAATCTCTTTTGCAGCTAGCGCATAAATGCTCAATTGCAAGTCCTTACGGGCTTCCGTGTCTTTTTTGGGCTTCCCGGTCTTGTAATCGACGATCTCGACTTCGTTTCGGCCGAGGGAGTTGATCTGATCGATTCGCCCTTTTAGCACCACGTTATTTTCCACCGGCAGGGCAAACGTTTTTTCCAGTTCCAGAATCTCCGGGGTTTGCTGCAGCACGGCCTGGTGCAGGGCGCGCAGCTGTTCCAGTCCGTCTTTCTTGTATTCGCCTTCCTGGTATTCGTCTTCGAAACCGTAAGCCGACCACTCCGTTTCGAACAATCGCTGCACCTCTTCGAACGGCAGCGGATTGCCTTTCTTGAATTCCGCCATCATGCGCCGGATGGTTCCGTGCATCACGCGGCCAAAGGTCAGAGTCGCCTTGGCGCCCTCCTGCAGGGACCATAAATAGGAGAAGAGATATTTTTGCGGACATTTGCGATAACTGTCCACCGCGGAGGGATTCAGTTCCAGCGGCTCGGGAGGAGCGGGAAGAAAGGTCTCGGCCCACTCCGCAATACGAGAAAAAATCTTCGGGCGGTCGACCACCGCGGCGAACAAGGAACCGGTTGCGGCAGCCGCGGCGGCTTGCGTGCCATTCACCGCGTGGGGCGCCGGTTTGGGAGCAAGCTGCAGCACGTCGCGGCGCTGGATGCCAGGCTCCATCAAGATGTCCTCGATGAAGGGCGGGACTCGTCCTTTTTTCTCCGTAAGCGTGGTGATCGTGAGCCGGTCTTCCGCGCGAGTGAGCGCGACATAAAAAAGCCTGCGCTCTTCCTGATTGTGGAACTGCTCCTCGGGCGAGCCCTCTTTCATCAGGGCGGCAGGAAATTCAAAGACGCGCGCGCGTTCCGGCTGTGGGAACTTATTCTTGTTCACGCGCAGCACAAATACGTGAGAGAACTCCAGGCCCTTGGCGCCGTGCACGGTCATCAGGCGCACAGCATCGCCGGGAACCTCATCTTCGAGGCAGATCGCGCCGTTGGCCTGCTCGAAAAAGTCCAAATATTCGATAAATTCCGGCAGCTTTCGCGTGTCGCTCTTGTCTTCCCATTCCTTGACGAATTCCGCCAGGCACTTTACGTAATCGCGATCCTGCACCGGGGCGCGCTGGTAGATCTCGAGCCACTCAAGGAGGTCGGCGAGAAGATGGCGGGCGTCCCGGCGCCTCATGGTTTTGCGCTGCGACGAAACGAACTCCAGCAAATCGACCAGGGCGCTGTGCGACGGATCGAACGGCAGCGGCGGCTGCTGTGATTGCAGGACGTCGTAAATCCTTGCGCGCTCTTTGCGGGCGCGTTCCGCAAAGCGCACGAGGTCCGCGGGAGCAAGCTGCCAGGAGGGTGCAGCCAGGACGCGAGCTGTGGCGATGTCGTCGTAGGGAGTGGCAATGAGCCGAAGATAGGCCAGCACATCCTTTACGAGCGGATGCTCCAGGATGGAGAGGCGTGAAATCACAAAAGGGATTTTGCGGCGGGCAAGCTCGCGAACGAGATCGTCGCGATGTCCGTGCGCGCGGTAGAGCACGGCGAAATCGCGCCAGCGGCGGCCTGCTTTGCGTATGCGCTCAAGCTCGCTGGCGACCCAGCGCGCTTCGTCTTCGGGAGCCGGGAGCTCGACGATGCGAATTTTTTCGCCTTCGGGTTTGTTGGGGCCGAGCACTTTCTTTGGAAAATCGGCGCTGACCGTATTCTGGCTGATGACTTGTGTGGCAACGCGCAAGATGTTGGGAGTGGAGCGGTAATTCTCGGTGAGGCTGACACGGAATTGCGTGGAGTCCTGGCCTTCGCGCCAGCCCGCAAAGCGTTCCAAAAAGAGCTTAAAGCTGCCGAAGGAAGCGCCGCGAAAACGGTAGATGGCTTGATCGTTGTCGCCGACCGCGAAAATATTCTTGGTCGCGTTGACGAGCAGCTCCAGCAGGCGGAGTTGCGCGATATTGGTGTCCTGAAATTCGTCGACCAGAATGTAGCGGTAGCGATTTTGCAGCGCGGCGCGCAGAGCGGCGTCGCGCTCCAGCAGGCCAACCGCACCCGTAATCAGCGTGCCGAACGAAGAGCACTTCTTTTCGCGGAGCAGGTCTTCACTGGCGCGATAGGCGCGCGCGATCTCTTGTTCGCGGGCCACGGCTTCCTGCCGTTCGGCGAGCGTATCGGGGTCGAGTTGATCGCGCTCGGCTTCCAACTGAGCGGCCAAGCTATCGGCATATCGCTGGTAGTCGTCGCAGGAAACCAGCTCATCCTGGCAGCGCGAAAAAAACTCCACGAAATCGTTGAGGAACTGGCCGGGTTCGGCGAGGCGTCGGTAGCGGTCGAGTTGCAGGCGAGAAAGATTACGCCGCAGCAGAATCCAATGATCGACTTTGTCGAGCATGCGGCTTTGCGGATCGGTGTCTTTCAGGATCGACTCGCAAAACGCATGAAACGTCTTGAGGGTGACGTCCTTGGCGCGCTCCCCGACGGTTTTCACCACGCGCGCTTTCATCTCGCCGGCGGCCTTGTCGGTAAACGTCAAGCCCAGGATGTTTTCGCCGGAGAGGCTGAGGTCGGACTGCAGCAGATGGCGGATGCGTTCCGTGATGACGCGGGTCTTTCCCGTGCCCGCGCCGGCGATCACGAGGAGCGGCCCTTCACCGTGGGTGATGGCGCGACGCTGCGCGTCATTAATTTGCAGACCGGCGTCGGCCAGCGGCTCAAGGTCAAAAAGTGTGCGCATCGTCAAGCAAGGGTAATGGATTGTGAGGCGAACGGGAAGCGAAACTTGCCTGTTATGCTAATTCGCCGAACCCGAGGAATTTGCGCCAGACGGGCCGCCGTTATGGGGTTTAGCGAAATAACCGCGACGGGCGCGGACCTGATAGCCCTTGTGATCGGGAACTTCGATACGGATCTTGTGGTATTTGCCGTCGAGCTGATAGTTGGTGGGATTGTAAGCAATGGAGTATTGATTGCGCAGCTCGTCGCCGATGTCCTGGAAGGATTGGTCGAGATCGTCGACGTGATAGGGAAAGAAAGCGCGGCCGCCGGTTTCTTCGGCGAGGTCCTGCAGAATTTTATCGCCTTCGGTGAGGTGCGTCTTGCGGTTGGCCGCCTTCTCAGGGTTAGTCTCGGAGAGCTGAATCCACTGCGTGCTTGTGCTGATGGTATAGATGACCACGCTGTAGCGCTGGGCCATCTCGATGGCTTCGGCGCGCGTGCGATTGGAAAGATTGTCGTCGCCATCGCTGATGAGAATCATGACACGGCGGACGACGTCGGGCTGGTCGCCCGGCGGGCGCGGCGGATGGCTTAATTCCTTCGCGCAAGCGCTGTAGATCGCGTCGTAGACGGCTGTGCCGCCGCCGGCGCGCGTCTTCACAATTTCATCGCGCAAGCGCCCGGCATCGTCGGTGAATGCCTGGAGGACCGCCGGCTCGTCGTCGAAGGTCATCACGAAAGCCTGGTCCTTGTTGTGGCGCAGGACGCTAAAGAGAAAGGAAGTGGCGGCGTCCTGCTCGAACTTCAGGCGGTCGCGGATGCTGTTGGAAGTGTCCATGAGCAAGCCGATGCGCAGCGGCAGATCGGTTTGGCGGCTGAAATAACGGATAGCTTGCGGAGACTTGTCGTCCCAGATCTTGAAGTCTTCCTTTTCTAAGTCGGGCACGAGCTTGTTGTGGCGATTGAGGACCGTGAAGAGGACGTCGACGAGATTGACGGTCTGGGTGATCTTGCCCTGGTCTTGGCCTTGGGGCGCCGGTTCTTGCGATGACGAGGGCTGGGGCGGCGCAGGTTGCTGGGCGGCATCTTGCTGCTTGCTTGGCGCAGCGCGATCCGCGGCTTGCTGGGCGCGATAATCGCTCGCGGCGAAGAGCACCGCCACAGTCAATGCGATTGGAATGAAAAGCCGACGCATGTGACTCGATTATAGGTAGGCGGAGAGGGCAGCGTCAATTCGCCCGGGAGATTCGCCGGCTGCGGCACTGAGATGTTGCAGAAATTCGCGCAGCTCTTGCGGGAGCGGAGCGTGGAGTTCAATCCAGTCACCGGTGCGCGGTTGCGCGAAGCCTAGCTTGGCGGCGTGCAGAAAATTGCGGGTTAGCGGCGGCAAGGTGGTTTTGCCGATGCGGAGTTGCGGCGCGGCACCATACAGCGTGTCGCCGACAACCGGATGACGCAGGGCGGAAAAGTGCACGCGAATCTGGTGGGTGCGGCCGGTGTGGAGCTGCACCTCGACCAGCGTGGTGCTATCGATTTCCGCGAGCCGGCGCCAGTCGGTGCGAGCTTCGCGGGCGTTGGCGAGAACGATGCTGCGGCGGGCAGTCATGCGGGTGCGGCGCTTGGGGTCGCGCATGATGGCTAGCTCGATGCGGCCATTGTCTTCCTTGAAGAAACCTTGCAGGAGGGCGATATAGGTCTTCCGGACTTCGCGCTGGCGAAAGGATTCGCCGAGTTTGGCGTGCGCGGCGTCATTTTTGGCGACGAGGATGACGCCGGAGGTTTCTTTGTCCAAGCGGTGCACGATACCGGGACGAAGTGCGTCGCCACCTTGAGAGAGAGCCTGGCCGCGGCCAAGTAACGCGTTGACCAGCGTGCCGCGTGGATTGCCGGCACCGGCGTGCACGGTCATGCCGGCGGGCTTGTTGACGGCGATGACGTCGTCGTCTTCATAGAGGATGTCGAGGGGAATGGACTCGGGTTCGGCGCGGAGTGGAGGACGCGGCTGGATTTGGATTTGGATGCGCTCGCCTGCGCGCAGGCGGTGAGAACCTTTCGTGGGCTGAGAATTGACGAGCACCAGGCCGGTTTCGATGAGTTCCTGTACGCGGGTGCGAGTCAATTCGGAGTGCATCGCGACAAAGCGGTCGAGCCGGGTTCCGGCGTCGGCCGAAGCGGCAATAAGTTCGCGTAGAACAGCAGAGTCAGGAGAAGTCACGGCACATCAGGAGATGTCTCGCGGGACATTACCCCACATTTCGCGGCGGGCCTCGGCGATGTCGTCGTCCGTTATATGAATGTTGAGGTCTTTCCAGAGCCCGCGTAAGCTACCGAGCGGTTTTTTCGAGCCGTTCTTCTTGCGCAGGAAGTCCACAAAATCCAAGACCTCCTTCTGTTTGTCGGCGGGCAAATCGCGCAGTTTTTCAAGTACACGCTCTTCGATAGTCATAACGCCGCCTCTGGGACGACCTTAGGTCAATTATACGCCTCAAAGACGATTAGCTGGCGCGCGGTTTTGCGACTTCTGGCGAGTGGTGTTTGTGGAAGAAGAGCACGTCGAGGATGATCAGGGCGGCGCCGACTGTAATGGCGGAATCGGCGACGTTGAAAGCCGGCCAGTGGTAGCTGCCGAGCCAGACTTCGAAGAAATCGGTGACCGCGCCGTGGACGATGCGGTCGGTGACGTTGCCGGTGGCGCCGCCGAGCAGAAGCGCGAGGCCCGCTGCGGTGAGGGAACCGCCGCTGTGGCCGGCGACAAACAGCCACGCGAGCGCACCAATGACTACGGCGGAGCCAACGATCAGCAGGATGCGCATAGTCGTCGAAGGTGAATCAGCGAAGACACCGAAGGCAATGCCCGGATTGCGGCTATGCACCAGGTAGATGAAATTGTGGATTAGCTCGCGGTGCCAGCCTTCGACGGTTTCCGATTCGAACCAGGCTTTGCTAGCGCGGTCGAGGAGGACGACGGCGAGGGTGAGCCAGAGCCAGCGGAGACGGGCGGGGATCATCAAAGGCATGCTCCTGATTCGCCACCTGTACCGAGGCGGGCGTTTAGGGCTTCGCTTGTGGTCGGTTGCAGAGTTGCGGCTTGGCCGCAAAAGCGGCGGCAAGCCGCCGCACTCCAAATGGCTCGTTGCCGTTGCTTACGGGGTTGCATGGGCGGGCATGCCTTCGATTTCGACGAGGGCTTCGCTGCAGCGCTCGCAGATAGTGGGATAGCGCGGGTTCTCGCCGACGTGGGTGGAATAGTTCCAGCAGCGCTCGCACTTGGCTCCGGCGGCGCGTTCAACTTTGATGGCGATTCCTTTGGCCACCTCAGGATGGACTGAGCCAGGTGCTTCGATGTTGCGCAGTTCCACCTGAGACACGATGAAAAGATACCGAAGCTCGTCCTTGTGTCGCTCGAGTATGTTCTTCGCCTCGGGAATAAGTCCCGTCAGAATAACCTTTGCCTCGAGCGAGCTGGAGATCATCTTTGCCGTTCGCGCTTCTTCGAGGGCCGCGAGCACAGCACCTCGAATGTCCTGGCTTAGCGTTCCCCAATCCAACTTAACGCTGGAATCGAGGCCGTTGGTCAGTTCGGTTTCGATGGGGAACAGCGTCATGTGCACGCTGGGTTGGTCGCCGGTGGCTTTCGGCAGATATCTCCAGATTTCTTCGGAGGTGAAGACGAGCACCGGAGCGATCAGGCGGACCAGGGCGCTCGTGATTTTCCAAATGGCGGTTTGCGCGGAGCGGCGCGATTTATTTCTCGCAGCTTTCGTATAGAGGCGGTCTTTCAGCACGTCAAAATAGAAGGCGCTGAGATCGACGACGCAGAAATCGTGGATAGCGTGGTAGACGCGATGGAAATCGTAAGCGGCGTACCAATCGCGGCATTTGGTGACCAACTCGGCGGTACGCTCGAGCATCCAGCGATCCATTTCCTCGAGTTGCTCGTTGGGCAGAACGTCGCGCGAGGGATCGAAATCGGCTAAATTGCCGAGCGCGAAGCGAAATGTATTGCGGATTTTGCGGTAGGCCTCGCTGAGCTGGGTCATCACCCGCTCGCTCATTTTCACGTCAGCCTGATATTCGACGGACGCGACCCAGAGGCGAAGCAGGTCGGCACCCCAGCGTTCGCAAATCTCGATGGGATAAAGGGCGTTGCCCAGTGATTTGGACATGGGGCGGCCCTGCTCGTCGAGGGTCCAGCCGTGGGTGACTACGCCTTTGTACGGGGCCTTGTGCTTTATTCCTACGCCCA
>Ga0209648_10000365_pt1 | contig 33903 bp, 27 predicted proteins | sample GraSoi2013_115cm_FD_185830 | JGI IMG/M metagenome (GOLD analysis project Ga0209648, IMG submission 185830) | Grasslands soil microbial communities from the Angelo Coastal Reserve, California, USA - Sample 9_17_2013_115cm (SPAdes) (version 2) | ecosystem: Environmental > Terrestrial > Soil >...
CCTTTATGGTCCCACGCTGAAGATGCAGTCGTTGTAAGTAGCTGAAATTATGGAGCGGCCTATCGGAATCGAACCGACACCTGAACCTTGGCAAGGTTCCGTACTACCACTATACTAAGGCCGCTCAACTATCTTCTTTTTATAGCATGCCCGCAGTGCAGCCACAAGCCTCCCCCCGCTGGCCGGGCCAGAACCAAACAGTCATGAGTGGAAATGTTCAGGAAACCTGTGTGATCCGGGCGGACTTCACCACTGGCGACCGGCGCTGGCGCTCGGCGAACCTGGTGGCCTTATCCTTGTCCGTATAAACGCGGCCGAACTTTTCCCCGTCGGCATAGAAAACACTGACGAGATAGTGGTGATGTTTGCGGCGGCGGTCTTTGCCGAAAGAAGTCTTGCCTTGAATTCCAGTTTTTGTCACGTTGGCCACCCTATCGGGAGAGGATACGTACAGCACTATCTCAGGGAAGCGAGCGCCGCACAAGTACCAGAGAAGATAGTATCACGCACTGCATTACACCGCGGAAAATCAGTGAATGGAAATCTGAACCTTAGAGGAGAAGCAAGAAGCACGATGCGGCTCAAACTTTCCTGGCGCCCAGTTCGATGATGAAAAGCAAGGAGAAAAACCCGCTTCCGGATGATGGCGGCCACACCTTTCGAGCAGCGCGGAGCATCCAACGTAAGTGCCTTTGTTAATGAGGTGTTGCGAGTCATGTGGAGAGCGCCGCTTGCAGGCCAATTTGTCTGAAAATATTGTTGCGCCCCACGAAACATTTTGCGGTTTTGAACGTCTTTATCTGTGAGGAGAAGATAAGCTGAATGTGGCGGAGAAACATCATGATAATAACTGCCCCAAAACAACCGCCCCTCGTGGAAGATTTGCGAAGCCATTCGCAGGAACAGATGGCTGAATTGCGTCAACTTCTCGCTTCGGGTGCGCCTTCGCGGCCAGATCCGCGCCGACCCGGTTTCTACGAGGTTGAAGGCCTTTCGAACACCTACTACGTGTTCAAATATCCGACCGGCACAAAAGTGCTGCTGCTCGGTGTTTGGGAGCGCGAGAGCGACCCTGTCGCGGCAATGGTGGCGTGTTCCTGCCCGGCTGCGTAATTCCCTTTTATCCTGACAAAGAGCAACCTAGCAAAGCGTCCCGGCAACATCCGGGGCGCTTTTTTAGTCTTCCTCCAGCTCCAACGCTACGGAATTGATGCAGTAGCGCAACCCCGTGGGTTGCGGTCCATCATCAAACACGTGCCCGAGGTGGGCCTCGCAGCGGCTGCACTTTACTTCGGTTCGTCGCATGCCGTGGCTTGTGTCGGTCTCTGCTTCAACTGCCTCTTTCACGGCTGGAGCGTAAAAACTGGGCCATCCAGAACCTGAGTGGTATTTTGTTTCAGAACGAAACAGGGGCTGGCCGCAGCAAACGCACTTGTAAGTTCCTGCCGTTTCAGTGTCCTCGTATTCTCCGGTAAACGGAGGTTCCGTCCCCTTCTGCCTGGTCACAATGTATTGATTCTGCGTGAGTTGTTGCTTCCAGGCCTTTTCATCCTTGCGAATCTTATCTTGCATAGCCTCTCCCGGGCGTGGTTAAGTGTTTGTGCATCCCGTGCAGTATCAGATTCAGGAGACTGGCTTGAAGGTTCAATCACTACATCGACTGGGGCATGGGTTTTCGTCACTTTCGCTTTCGACACGCCCCCCGATCCGATGAATTGCCAATATGTGGCCGAGGTCGGGCTCGCCTCGAGGAACCGCCCACTAGCAAGAGTGACTATGCACCTTAGAATGTCCACAAATTAGAACGGGCAAAATCCGAGGCGTGGCTTGGCAACCGTGGCCTCACACAGAGTGGCGAATTCCAAAACAGTGAAAATCGGAGAGATGATCTGTCAACCCCGGAGGTCGTGTCTAGCGTCGAAATGCGGAATCAGTCTTGTTCGACGTCGCTTTCATTTCCATCAACGCGGCTTTGATGGAGAATATGTGAATCTCGTTCTTGTCTGGGTTCACCTGGCACTTCACTAAGACCTGCTGCCCCTCATGCCCCGCCAAGGCATTCGGATTAGTCACGCTCCAGATATCGTTTTCTTCGCTCACCAGCGTTTTTCCATCCAGGCTAATCTGCCCTGAAATGGTGACTGCTTTTGTGGAGCTTTTGGGAGCTTTCAGGCCGGAGGGCTTCGCTTCGGCGGCTTTCGAGGAATGCTGCGCCAGCGCAGTGGCAGGCATAACCAGGGCAACAGCAAGCAGGACGAGAGACCACTTTTTCATCGTGCACCCCACAATTCTAAACGGATGCCGCAATGAAGCCATCTTAGAACTGTGAAATCCAGGGTCAAACAGGAAATTCAGATGCATGGCATTTGAAATTTTGTTTCGCCTTATTCGTTGACTTGCGGGCGAGTTTCCTTTACTTTTGTGTTTCGCGATGAACGTCACACAAACAGCTCCGGCGCACCACCATCACCACGGCTCCACGCCGCGCCGTCTGGGGTGTGCATAGCGATTCGCTAAACAAAGCACTCTTCAGCCCGCTGGCGCAACGAGCCCCAGCGGGATTTTTGTTTTTGCGGTCATTTTTTCAGGAGAACATACCGTGGAGATCGACTTTCAAAAAAATGGCGGGCTGGTGCCGGCTATTATCCAGGACGACCGCACCGGCGACGTGCTGATGATAGGCTTCATGAGTCCAGAATCGCTTGCGCAGACGCAGCGCACCGGTGAAGTGGTGTTCTTCAGCCGGTCGCGCAACAAGCTCTGGAAAAAGGGCGAATCCAGCGGTCACGTTTTGCGGGTCCGCGAAATACGCTTGGACTGCGACGCCGATGCGGTTCTCGTGCGCGTCGAGATGGCCGGGCCTGGCGTCTGTCATGAAGGTTACCGGAGTTGCTTCTTCCGAAAATTAGAGCCGGATGGAAATGCAGTCATCGTTGCCGAGCGCACCTTCGCTCCGGAAAAAGTTTATGGGCCGGAGAAAACACGATGAGCTGCCTGAAGCTGGGCATCCCCAAAGGCAGCCTTCAAGACGCTACCCTCGACCTCTTTTCGCGTGCTGGCTGGAAGATTACATTGGGCTTGCGAAGTTACGTTCCCGCGATTGACGACGCCGAAATCGAGTGTTTGCTGGTGCGCGCGCAGGAGATGGCACGCTACGTCGAGTCTGGCGCTCTGGACGCTGGAATTACGGGTCACGACTGGGTAGTGGAAACTGGCGCAGCAGTGGAAGAGTTGTCGGAGTTGGTCTACGCCAAGCAGCGACTCGCGCGCGTCCGCTGGGTTTTGGCGGTGCCGGAAGACTCGGCGATTCGCGAGCCGCGTAACCTGGATGGAAAAGTGATTGCCACCGAGGTGGTGCACATCACCGAAAGCTATCTCGCCAAGCATGGCGTAAAAGCCCGCGTGGAATTTTCCTGGGGCGCCACCGAAGTCAAAGTGCCGCAATTGGCGGACGCGATTGTGGAAGTGACGGAGACGGGGTCGTCGTTGCGCGCGAGTCGTCTGCGCATCGTCGATACCGTGCTGGAATCCGCGACAGTGTTCATCATGAATCGCGCCTCCGCGGCGGATTCCTGGAAACGCGAGAAGGCTGAAAACTTGATTCTCATGCTACAGGGAGCAATTGCCGCTGCAAGCAAAGTAGGTTTGCTCCTCAACGTCCATCGCGACGATCTGACTGCCGTTCTGGCCGTTCTGCCGGCACTGAAGAAGCCGACGGTCTCCGCTTTGAGTGACCCGGACTGGGTCGCCGTCAATACCATCATCGAAGAAGCAGTCGTCCGCCAGATTTTGCCAAAACTAAAAGCGGCCAAGGCTCAGGGAATCGTCGAGTACCCTCTGAACAAGATCGTACTTTGATGCGCATCGTAAAACTCACCCCTCGAATCGAAAAATCGCTGCTCGCGCGGCGTGCCCGGCAGGATGACAAGGCCCTGTCCGTAGCCGCGGAGATTGTCGCCGACGTCCGCAAACGCGGTGATGCCGCGCTCTTTGCGTGGACGAAAAAACTGGACCATTTGAGTCTCTCTCGCGAAGGCGTGTGGATTTCCAGGAAGGAAATTCGCTCCGCAGAACGGCAAGTGAGTTCCGCATTCCTGAACGCCGTCAAAAGAGCAGCAAAAAATGTCCGCAGCGTCGCCGAAAAGCAGCTTCCCCGTCCGTGGTCATTTGAATCCGAGCCGGGAGTCAGGATCAGCCAGCGCGTTTCCCCCATTGAATCGATCGGCTGCTACATCCCCGGCGGCCATTTTTCTCTCGTCTCAACGCTGGTCATGACCGCCGTTCCGGCCCAAGTGGCCGGCGTCTCGCGCATCGTCGCCGTTTGTCCCGGGCCGAATCCTCAATTGCTCGCAACCGCTGGCCTGCTCGGCATAGAAGAGCTTGCCCGGATCGGCGGCGCACAAGCAATCGCTGCTCTCGCTTACGGCACCAAGTCCATTCCACGCGTTGAAAAAATCTTCGGACCTGGCAATAAGTATGTCACCGCGGCCAAACAAATCGTCAGCGGCGATTGCGCGATTGATCTGCCTGCCGGGCCAACCGAAGCCATTGTCCTGGCCGCAGCGGGAAACCCGCGCTGGATCGCCGCTGATCTCCTGGCCCAAGCCGAACACGCAAGGGACGCGGCAAGTTTCTTCGTCACCACGTCTTTTTCCTTCGCCCGGCAAGTACGGCGCGAAATCAACTGGCAGCTCGGCGAACTGCCTTTCGGCATGGCACACTTCTCCGCCAAGCTCGTTGGCGCCATTCTCGTTGCCGAATCACTCGACCAAGCCTGCGAATTCGTAAATCGCTTTGCACCCGAGCATCTCAGCTTGCCGGAAAGCGCGGAGAAACTGCTGCAGAAAATCAATTCCGCCGGGACCATCTTTATCGGACCGTATAGCGCGCAGCCACTGGGCGACTATGCTACCGGGAGCAATCACGTTCTCCCGACAGGAGGCTGGGCGCGCAAGCGGGGCGGCCTTTCGGCGGCCGACTTTGTGAAATGCATCACTGTGCAGACCATCGCCCGCAATGGTTTTCTCCGGATCGCCGAAACGGTGGAAACTCTGGCAGAATCCGAGGGCCTGATGGCACACCGCAATGCCGTGAGGGTCCGCCGATGAAAGTTCACTTACCGGTGCGCAAAGCGATTCTGAATCGTCGTACGTACGAGGCGCCCGCCGAAGGGCGGTCTGATAAATTGCGCCTCGACTTCAACGAAAACACGACGGGCTGCTCGCCGGCAGTGCGCCGCGCGCTGGCGAAACTCACTACAAAACAACTGGCAATGTATCCCGAGTATCAAGCGCCAACGCAGCGAATCGCACGCCACTTCGGTGTCCGCCCGGAGGAATTGCTGCTGACCAACGGCGGTGATGATGCCCTGCGCGTTTTTTTCGATACCTTCGTCGAATCGGGTACCGGCATTCTGATTTGCGAGCCCACCTTTCCGATGTACCGCTATTACGCTGAAATCTATGGCGCCCGAATTGCCGTGCTCCGTTACGGCAGCGAAATGGAATTTCCTCTCGGGGGCGTCATCGCGGCTCTGCGAAAAAAGCTGCGCGTTCTTTTCATCGCTAATCCCAACAATCCAACCGGGACTTTGCTGCAAAAAAAGGAGTTGCGTGAAATCCTGAAAGCCGCCACTCACACGGTCGTGGTGATTGATGAAGCTTATGCCGAATTCTCAGGCTTCTCCGTCGTGCGCTGGATCCAAAAGTACCCGCAGTTGTTTGTGGCGCGAACGTTTTCGAAAGTTGCCGGACTCGCAGCCTTGCGCCTCGGCGCGGTGATCGCCTGCGAAGAATCGCTCGCTCTGGTCCGCCGCGCCATGCCGCCTTTCCCGGTGAATCTCGCCGCACTAGTAGCAACGGAAGCCGCCGTAGCGGATCGCCCAACGATGCGGGCGTATGTGAACGGAGTGAAAAAGCTGCGCCGGTGGTTCGCCACAGAATTGATGACGCTCAGCGTGAAGACTTACGCGAGCGCCGGAAATTTTCTTCTCGCAGATTTCGGGCCAAGCGGTCCCGCACTTTTTCAGAAACTGGAGAAGCAAGGAGTTCTGCTCCGCGACCGGAGCAAAGACATCGGACCTGGATTTGTGCGCATCACCATTGGAACGCGATCCGAAATGCGGCGGCTGCTGAAAACAATTCGAAAAGAATGGAAGGTTCCGGCCTGAGCCCCGGCTCCAAAGAGAACTCATCATGCCACGCAGAGCTAAGATTCATCGCAAGACCAACGAAACCGACATCCGGCTGAACCTAAACCTGGATGGACGCGGAAGGGCGCGCATCGCCACAGGAATCCGTTTCCTCGACCACATGCTCGAGCTGGTTGCGCGCCACGGCGCGTTTGATCTCGACGTGAGCGCCCGCGGCGACCTCGATGTTGACCAGCATCACACGGTCGAGGACGTCGGCATCACCCTCGGCGAAGCCATGCAAAAAGCTCTCGGCTCCAAGCGCGGCATTTTGCGTGCCGGTTATTTCCTGATGCCCATGGACGAAACTCTCGCGGCCGCTGCGATTGATCTTGGAGGAAGGCCCTATTGCGTAGTGAATGCCAAGATCGCCGCAAAACGCGTCGGCGATTTCCAGGTCGAGCTGATGGAAGATTTCTTCCAGGGTTTCGCGCAGGCCGCTAAGGCCAACGTCCATCTGCGCGCCCTATATGGCCGCTCGTCGCATCATCAGGTCGAAGCCATTTTCAAAGCCTTCGCGCGCGCTCTGCGTTTTGCCGTTTCTCGCGACAAGCGCCTTCGCCAGGTTTTGCCCAGCACGAAGGGGCTTCTATGAAAGTGACCATTCTTGACTATGGCGCGGGCAATGTGCCTTCCGTCGAGCGCGCGCTCCAACGCCTCGGCGCGGAATCGCACCGTACCGATTCGCCCAAGTGTATTTCCAAAGCGGAGGCGCTGCTCCTCCCCGGCGTTGGGCATTACGCTGCCCTCATTCGTGCTCTTGACGAAAAGAAACTCCGCGCGCCTTTGGTTGACGCCATTCACCGAGGTGTGCCTTTTCTGGGGATTTGCCTGGGCTTGCAGGTTTTGTTCAAGTCCAGCGAAGAAGCCGCCCAACTCCACGGTTTGAACCTGCTGCCCGGAATCGTTTCGGCATTGCTGCCAACCGTGAAGCTGCCTCACATGGGCTGGAACCAACTCGCAAAGAAGCGCGAGTGTTTCTTGCTCGCAGGCATTGACGCGGGGGCGTATTTTTATTTTGCCCACTCTTACGCCGCGCTAGATTCGAATGGCCCAACTGCCGCCACCTGTTGCCACGGCGCGGAATTCACCGCCGTCATCGAACAGCGAAACATTTACGCCGTACAGTTCCATCCAGAAAAGAGCGGCGACTCCGGCTCGCGTGTGCTACAGAATTTTCTGAGGCTCGCGGCATGAGCCTCGCGCACCGCATCATTCCCTGCCTCGATACCGACGGTGAACGCGTCGTCAAGGGCGTCAAGTTCGTTGGCTTGCGCGACGCCGGCGATCCCGTCGCGCTGGCGGCTCGTTACAACGCAGAAGGCGCCGACGAACTTGTTGTGCTCGACATAGCTGCATCGCGCGACCGCCGCCCAACTTTTCTCGAAACCATTCGCCGCGTCGCTGCTGAACTAGCCATCCCGCTCACCGCCGGCGGCGGCATTCGAACGCTTGAAGACGGCCGCGCCGTCGTGCGCGCCGGGGCCGACAAAGTCACGGTGAACACCGCTGCCGTGGAGCGGCCCGAGCTTATTTCGGAATTGTCGCGGGAATTTGGCGCGCAAGCCGTCGTCCTCGCGATTGACGCGAAACGCGTCGATGATCATTGGGATGTGATGGTCCGCGGCGGGCGGGAATCCGCATCGCAGGATGCCATCGAGTGGGCAAGGATGGCCGTTGCGCGAGGAGCGGGGGAAATATTATTGACCTCCGTCGATCGCGACGGCACGCAAAGCGGTTTCGACGTTGCGTTAACCTCGGCGGTGTCCCGAGCCGTAACCGTTCCGGTGATTGCCTCCGGTGGTGCCAAATCGCCCGAGCATTTTGCCGAAATCTTCCAAGAAGGCGCGGCGGATGCCGCGCTGGCGGCGTCAATATTCCACAATGAGGTGCAATCCATCCGAACCCTGAAGCAATTTCTGGCCGCTCGCGGTGTCGAGGTGCGCTTGCCGTGCTAGTTCCCTGCATCGACGTGCAAGGCGGGCAGGCCGTTCAATTGGTTCACGGGCGAAAACGCGAACTCACTGTCGTCGACGTCTTCGGCCTCCTCAAGAAATTCAAGAAATATCCATGGTTGCACGTGATTGACCTCGACGCGGCCATGGGGAAGGGCCAGAACGACAATCTCGTTCGCGCACTCTGCAAGAGTGCCCGAAAAGATTTTGGCATGAAGGTGCGCGTTGGCGGCGGAATTCGAACTGTCGCTCGCGCCGAAGAAATCGTCGGATGGGGCGCGAGCCAAATCATTCTCGGAAGCGCCGCTTTTCATAGGGGCAAGACTGATACCAAATTTCTGCGTCAGCTGGCGAAAAAAGTCCCTCAAAAACAAATCATCATCGCTCTCGACACTGCCCGCGGGCAGATCACCATTCACGGCTGGCGCAAGCGTATCGCGCTTCAAGCACAAGGAGTCATGACGCAGCTCGAACCCTTCTGCGCTGGTTTCTTGTGCACCGACATCGACCGTGAAGGCACCATGTCAGGCGCAAACCTCGAATGGTTTCAAAAGCTCCGCGCGGCCGCTTCCCATCCCATCATCGCCGCCGGTGGCATAAAAACGCGGCGCGAAATTGCCGCACTGGAAAAGTTGGGAATGGATGCCGCAGTTGGCATGGCTATGTACAAAAACCGGCTCCGTTAATTCGGTGAACCGCCGTCAGCTCTTAATTGAGTTTTCAAGAGGTGGCAAATGATCACAAGTACGCGTCGGTGATGTACTGCTGCACCATGCGCTGCGTGTTGAAAAACGACCCGTTGATGGCAATGGCGTGTTGCATAACCTCCAGGAATTTTCCACGATCGTTGTAGTACATCGGAAGAATTACGCTTTCGAGCTTGTTGTAGAGCGATTCGGCTTCCGCAGTGTTGTCCGCGGGAGTGTTGCCCGCGGCGGTGCGTCGCGATTCGCCTATGCACCAGCCCGTGACTCCCTCGATGTGGCCTTCCACCCACCAGCCGTCCAGAATGCTCAGGCTCGGCACGCCATTCAGTGCCGCCTTCATGCCACTCGTGCCGGAAGCCTCGAGAGGAAACTGCGGCGTATTGAGCCACAGGTCCACGCCGGAAGTAATCTTCCCGCCAAGATCGAGATTGTAATCGTCGAGGAAAACCACTGGCACTGTCTTCCGCAGCGCTTTTTTCGCCTGAAAAATCCGTCGGATAATGTCCTTTCCTCCGCCATCATTCGGGTGCGCCTTGCCGGCAAAGACAATCTGGAACTGGCCGGCATTCTTGGCAATCTGCCGCAGACGATCGAGATCAGCAAGGATCAGGTCGGCGCGCTTGTATCCGGTTGCGCGGCGCGCGAAACCGATTGTAAAAACCTCCGAATCAAACTTGAGGCCGGTCTTCAAGCGAACCGTCTCCAGCAATTCGTGCTTGGCAATCAGATGAGCAGCCCAGACTTCCTCCGCCGGCAGCCCAAGCGCGCTCCGCAAACTGTAGTTGTCGTCGCGCCACGAAGGAATGTAGCGGTCAAACAGTTGCTGAAACGGAGGCGAAGTCCACGTCCCCGCGTGCACGCCGTTGGTGATGGCCTCGATGTCCGCTCCCGGAAACATTTGGCGCGAAGTCTCCCCGTGCTGCTTGGCAACGCCGTTCACATAAGTGCTCAGTCCAAGCGCAAGCTGCGTCATATTCAGCGATGCGCCCTGCCGCGCCGCCTCCTGTAAACCCGGAAAATTCTGCTCCACCTGCAGCGCCCGCTTCATCAAATCGGCAGCTAGGGTATCTTTCAAGTCCAGAAAATCCGTCTGCCCGGGAAATACCCGGGTGACAAATTCCATTGGAAAGCGGTCGTGCCCCGCCGGAACGGGCGTGTGGGTAGTGAACACGCACTTGTTGCGAACTTTTTCAATGTCCTCACCACGAATGGAACTGTGCCCGGCTTTCTCGGCCTCTTCGCCGAGCAGCTCCAGCGTCAGCAGCGCCGCGTGCCCTTCATTCATGTGATAGCGAGTGAGATCGCCATAACCCAGCGCCCGGAGAATGCGCACGCCTCCGAGTCCCAGCAGCACTTCTTGCTTCAACCGGTAATAGGAATCCCCGCCATAGAGTGTGCCGGTCAGTGCGCGGTCCGCCTCCGTATTCGACGGCAGATCGGCGTCCAGGAAATAAACCGGCACTTCAAAACCGCGCACACCCTTCACCGCATAGTGCCAGCAACGCAGCTCGACGCGATGATCTTCCAATGGGACGCTGGCCCGCGCCGGTTCTTCCGTCAGAAAATCTTCCACACGCCACTCGACCGGTTCTTCCGTTTGTGTGCCGTCTTCGGCGAGACGCTGCGTGAAAAATCCTTTGCGGTAGAGCAGTGAGACCGCCACCATGGGCAGGCGCAAGTCCGCGGCGGCGCGAATCGTGTCTCCCGCAAGAACGCCCAGCCCGCCGCTGTAGCTTGGCATGGCGTTCTCCAGCGCAATCTCCATCGAAAAATAAGCAATTAATCGTTTTACTGAATTGACCGGGCTCGACATTTCACTCGCTTCTCTTTTTGGTACGGGCCACCGCTGCCGCGCGGAAAATCGCGCATCGTTAAACCTTAGATTGTCAGGGATTCGCGGCGCTCAAGCAAGTGCCGAGAAATTGATGTGTGTCCATCCATCTCGTTCCCGTTTAACTTCGTTGCCTCAAAAAACAAAGAGGGGCGCCGAAGCGCCCCTCTTTGGGGTGAATTGCTCTTATAACTCGCAGCCGCCTCGTCAGAACTCGAAGCGGACAGCCAATTGCGCTTGGCGCGGATCGCCCACACCGTTGCGCAGGAAGCCATCAAAGTTAAACAACGCTGGAGTACTCAGAGGGTTAATGTTGTTCTTGTCGTTGAAGAGATTGAACACTTCGATCCGGGGGATTATGCGCATGCGCTCGCCTAAGCGAATGGGACGATCCACGCCAAAGTCGAAGGTGAAGAAGGCGTTGTCCTTGCGAATGCTGTTGCGGCCAAGGTCCGTGCCACCTTGGAAGCGCGGCGAAGGAGTGATGGGCTGGGCCGAGTGAGCCTGCATGCGCACATCCCCGTTGAATCCCCGCGGCAGGTTGGCAACAGTGTAAGCGTTGAATTTGTGACGTTCGTCACGATCCGAATACGAGTATTCGGACGCCAGGTTGAACAGGTTGGCGTAACGGAACGTAAAGGGATCGCGTTCGTTGGAGTCATCGTCGCGGTCACTGGAGTACGTATAGTTGGCGTCAAACAGGAAATGGTGGCTCATGCGCTTGCGCATGCCGATGGTGAATCCGCGGTAGAGAGACTTCGCGGAGCTGACAGTATCAGTAATGCTGCCGAGGTCTGTGAAGGGGGGCGCAACGCCGGAACCGAATACATCGCTGGGATAGATCACAACCGAGCCATTGTCGGGCTGGCAAACGCCCGGTGTAATGTTTGTGTAATGTACGGGCGGATTCGCCGTAAGTGCATTCTGCGAAGCGCAATTGAAAGCGGCGCTAACGCCTTTGTTCGGATCGATGAAGCGTGTAAGGTGAACGCCTTTGGACACGGTGAAATCAGCGTAGGCGACGTAATCACCGACGAGCTGCTGCTCGTAGCCCACGTTTGTCGAATAGATGCGCGGGTTCGCGTAGTTCTTGTCGAAAACGGTTACGCTGGCGCCCGGCGGCGGAGGCGTCCCCGGGGCGGGAAGGTTGTTAGGGTTAAATACGGACGCGTTAGTTCCATAAGCCGGCGGTGTGTTGAACGCTGAACCTGCTGCAAAGGACTGCTGCTGAACACCGTTGGTCGTAATTGCGCCAACCTGGGTAAGCATATTCTGCCGTGCATAGAAGATGCCGTAGCTGGCGCGCAGGGCAGACTTCCCATTGCCCTTGATGTCCCATGCGAATCCGACACGCGGCTGAAATTCCTTGTTCGCGTTGGGGATGCGACCGGTTGATGGAAACGCCGGGTTGGCAAGATCCCCGCCATAGGAAGTCTTGGAAGGCGCTACCGTGGGATCGGGGAATTGCTGCGCGTCCCAACGCAGGCCATAGTTCACAGTGAGGTTTCGGAACAATTTCCAGGAATCTTGAATGAAGAGGGAGAAATCCTCATTCTTAATGTCGGAAGCGCCCGATTGATCGAAGGTTTCTCCTTTCGTTGCAGGGCCGTGCTGCAGGTAGAGGAGCAGAGGGCCGGTCACACTAGCTCCGGCAGGGCACGCCCCCACTACAGTGGTTCCGTTTGAGCACTCTCTGTACGTGGGTCCTTGCGCGACGTAGTGCATGAAACCCGTTACGCTGTCGAAGATATAGCGGCCGCTGAAAAAGCCACGGAAAATCTGAGAATTGCGGCTGTGGATCCATTCGCCGCCGAGCTTCCAGGTGTGCTTGCCCTTGACGAGTGAGAAATTGTCGCGGATGTCCGTGCGCCAAAAAACTTCATCAATGGTCGGCTCAAGGAAAAAGGGCTGGCCGAAGCGGAAGGTCGTTGCGAAGCCCATGGCTGTGTCGGGAACGCTAGTGGGATCAATAGTATTGCGCGGGCGGTTTTCTCTCGCATAGGTAAAGTGGGCCTCGTTCAACATGGTGTTGGAGAGTGTGCTGAACCAGTTGGTGTTGACATCTTGGATTTTCGAAGGACCTTCGATGCCGTTGGCGCTCGTGCCGTAAGTCGCAACATCGAACGTCTGATTGGGATTCTTGGACCAGTCAAAGCTGTACGAGCCATAAATCTGATTCTTCGAGTTCAGGTTGTAATCAATGCGGCCAAATACGGAGGCATTGCGCTGCTCGTGGATGACCGGAAGGATCTCGTTGGTGTTCTTGAAAGGAGCAGGAAAGGGCGTGGTCAAAAAGAAATTTTCGAGGGCGACGCGCTGGCAATCAGGGCTGGAATTGATCACCACATCCGTAGCCGCAGTTCCATCAAACATGGGGTTCTGCGTGCAAGCAGTGCCGATAGGCGCGCTGAGATTCTGGCGGGTGAGATTCTCGCGAATGCCTTCGCTGGCAGCGAAGAAAAATAGCTTGTCCTTAATGAGCGGGCCGCCGAAGCTGCCGCCGAACTGATTGCGGCGGAAATCCTGCAGGGGTTTGCCATCCGATGTGGCTGCCGACAGCCCTTCGGTTCGAAAATACTCAAAGGCGGAGCCGTGGATGGCATTCGTCCCTGATTTCGTGACGACGTTGATGATGCCACCGGCGCTGCGCCCGAACTCGGCATTTGCGCCGCTTGCCGTGATCTGGAATTCCTTAACGGCTTCCAGGGTGATGTCAATCGCCGCTCGCTGGCCACCCATCTGCTCGCCAAAGAACCCGTTGTTGTAGTCACCGCCGTCGAGGCTGATGTTGTTGAAGATGCCGCGCTGCCCGTTGATGTTGATTTCGTCGCCGTCCGGGCCCTGCGTAATGCTGACGCCGGGGGTCAGAGTAAGCAAATCTTCAAACTTGCGCCCAAGAACGGGGGTTGTGGCTACGGCCAGTTCATCAAGCGTAGACGAGGACTCCGTCTTTGTGACTTCGATGACCGGCACATCGGTGACCACGATTTGTTGTGCCACGGAAGAAACCTTCATCGTGACAGGCAACGAGATGGTTTGCCCGACGGTAAGGTTCACATTTTCCTGAACGATGGTGGCAAAACCACTCTTGCTTATGGTGAGCGTGTAGCGCCCCGGTGCAAGACTCAGGAAGGCAAAATGACCATCGGTGTTGGTGGTGTCCGTCTGTACGAAGTTGGTCGCCAGATTCTTTGCTTCGACGGTAGCGCCTGCGACGCTTCCTCCTTTTTCATCCAGAACATCTCCCTGCACAGTTCCTGCAGTGATTTGCGACTGGCCCCACCCGGACGAGGCAAGCCCTAGCGCGAGCATCAACACAAAGAACGCACACAGCAATTTTCTCATTTTCTCTCCCCCAGACATCACAACCCCTGTTCGCACGAGCCATGGAATTCCTCAAAAGGTAGAGGTGGCTCGCAAAGACAAATGCTGCGAGGGAGTTTATGCCGGGACCGCCCCAAAGTACAAGAGCAACCCCTGTGGAAACCTTTGCCAATTCGAACCAAGTTTTGCATGTCGTCAATCGGTTTACAGAATTGAGCCCTCGACGTTGAAGTGTGGCGGCGCGTGATGTCAGCTATAATCGCCGCCCGTGGAAACCGTTCTCGACTCAATTCGCGTCGTCGAAATGGCGGAGGCGCTTGCCGGCCCTTACTGCGCGATGCTGCTTGGCGACTTTGGCGCAGACGTGATCAAGGTGGAAAAGCCGGGAACTGGCGACCAGTCACGCAACTGGGGCCCGCCGTTTATGGGCAGCGAATCCGCTTACTATCTCGCGGCAAGTCGCAACAAACGTTCGATTACCCTCAACTACGATCATCCGCGCGGCGCGGAAGCATTGCAGAAACTTCTTGCCAGCGCCGACGTTTTTATTTGCAACCAACCGTCACTGGCATCGCTGCAAAAACGCGGCATCGATCCAGAATCATTGTGCGCGAAATTTCCCCGGCTGATTTATTGCAGTATCACCGGATACGGATTCACAGGTCCGAAAGCTGGCATGCCGGGCTACGACATCCTGGCGCAAGCGGAAGCCGGCGTGATGAGCTTTACGGGGGAGCCGGGCGGCGGGCCGATACGTTATCCGATCGCGATTGCGGACATGACTTGCGGGATGTACGCGGCGATGGGGATTCTTGCCGCGCTTCTTGCCAGGGAGAAATCCGGGCGCGGGCAATTCATCGACATGGCCCTGTTCGATTCGCAATTGACATGGCTGGCGAACGCGGGGAGCAGTTACCTGAATGCGGGCGTTTCGCCCGAACGCTGGGGAAATGCTCATCCGAATATCGTGCCGTACGAATCGTACCGCGGAAGCGATGACAAATATTTCGTCATCGGTGTGGGGACGGATGCTTTGTGGAAAAGATTCGTCCGGGTGATGAACCTTCAAGATGACCTTGGGAGGGATGAACGGTACACAACGAACGCGCTAAGAATCAAGAACCGGGAAATCCTGGTGCCGCTCTTGGGAGACATTTTTAGGCAAGCGCCAGCAGCAAGCTGGCTTGCAAAATTTGCTGTTGCAAAAATACCGGCAGCGCCGATCAACACGGTGGCCGAGGCCATCGAAGACAAGCAGACACGCGCGCGGGGCTTGATTGTGCAGCTCGAGCACCCTGCCATCGGAACGGCGAAGAGCATCGCGAACCCCATCCGGTTTTCAAACACTCCGGTGAGCTACCGTTTGCCGCCGCCGCTCCTCGGCGAGCACACCGGCGAGATTCTGCTGAGCCTGGGCTATTCCGCCGACGACGCGCGAAGAATGGCCGCCGAGTCCGCGACATGACGGAAGCGTGCTCAAATGAAATTGGCAATCCCAAAAAAAGCACTTCATGATGCGGTGGGTGGCCTGCCGTATCGCCATCAGGCTTCAAGACCTCGATGGTGTCGCGCTTTGCGCTCTAATGCTCAGAATTTCCATGGCGCGCTCGAGGAGGCTTTCGAACTCAAATGGTTCGACGCGCACGCGCGAATTGCTTCGGTCGGGAAGATCCTGCGCGGAAGCAGGCTTGTTTTCGAGTGGCTTCTTTAACTTGTTGTTCAGACTCATGGATACGTGACCCTCCGGGGACAGCGTTCTACTCGCAAGTAGTGATCTGGTCCGCGAATTCGTTTCATCCAGAATGAATGCGACAACCTCCCTGGCAGCCCGCCTAGTCCACTGGAGTGAGCCAGTCTCGATTAGGAGCCCGCGTACAACTGGAAGGGTGCCCAGTAGAAAGGCTTGCGAAAGACGGTATTTGGATTGGTGGAACGAAGGAGAGAAAGCTTGGCGGAGCGTAATGCGGCGGCGGGGTCCTTGCCCGTTCCTAGCTCACGGTAGAGCACGTCCATGAGCTCTGGCGTAGCGGGGACATCGCTCACTTCCCACAATGCCCCGATGACGCGGTGAGCGCCTGCCCGCACGAAAGCCCAGGAGAGTCCGACCAGTCCTTCGCCCGAATAAGCTCGCTTCCCCGACCCGTAGCACGCCGAAATGGTCACCAGTTCCGCCCGCAAGTGCCGAGTGACGATATCCCGTGCGTAGAGCTTGTAGGTGTCTCCGCCGGGTTCTTTGCTCAGGACCACGGCGGATTCCAGGGGCCGGGTGCGGCTGGCCGTGCCGTGCGTTGCAAAGTGGACATAAGAAAAACGTTCTGGATTGCTGCTCAGGTAAGCGTTCGGCGTGGCGTGCTCCCCTTCCAAGACCACCCGGCGAGGTTCTGGGAAGTGTTGCTCGACCTTCTTCATCTCGTTGGGCGCCTGCAACAACGTCGGAAATTCGGGGTTCGCTTCTTTCGGACTTCCCACCAGCAGCAGGTTCCTTTCTTTCGCAGCCGGCCGGTTGGCGGAGGAGGTTAGCAGCGCCAGAGAGCTTCCCGTTGTCAGCGTTACATCTTCGATCCAGTAGTGCGGTTGCGGTCCTGGTACGATAACTGTCTCGAAGTTCAACCCGTAGAGACCGCCATCCGGCAGCAGAATCACGCGCGAGTTTGCGGTGATCAGCTTTTGAGCAGGCGCGACAAGGGTTTCATACAGTTTCTCGCCGAGCTTGTTATCTGTAGCGAGCACATCTTTGGAGTCGACAATCGCTTGCGTGTAAGCCTTAACTAGCGCCTCGATTTCCGAAGCCGGAGGTAGGGTGAAGTACGCCGTATTAGCGGGGGTAATCACCCACAGATACGAATGCTCCTCGCCTAGCCAGTACAGAAGCAACGTCGCGTGCAGCCGCTTCGCCAATTGCTGTGGAGGCACGGCTGGTTTCGTCCGCGAACTCGCTTTTGCATCCGAAGACAGCCCTTCCGCAAGTGTCCGCGCACGGCTCAGCTCGGCAACTTGAAGCGCGTCTGCAGGCCGCTTCTGTCGAATCAGAAAGCCAATGTAATCGTCGTAGAATTCGATCCCGCTGGACAGGAAGGTCAAGCGGAACTCTTCTGCGTTCACGGAAGACCACGCCGTTTCTATCGTGGCGATCGACCGCTGGTATTCTTCCTCCGCCCTTCCCAACTGGCCCTGGCCAGCATACACCTTGGCCAGGCGCGCTTCCGCTTCCCACTTTAGCGCCGTCCCTGCCGAGGAATCGTGAATGACCTTGTTAAGGAGCTTCTCCGACTGTTGGTAATGCTGCTGGGCCGATTCGATCTGCCCGGCAATCAGCGTCGACGTGAGCATACCCGAGCGATTCGAGGAGGCCGCAGAGAGCTGCAATGCCTCGTTGTTGTACTTCTCCGCCAGATCAACGTCTCTCCTCAGCATCGCAATGGAGGACAGATTGTTCAGGCACTGCGTGATCCCTTCTCTTTCTCCTCTTTTTCGAGCGAGATCGAGCGCCTTCAGCGATTCTCTCTCTGCAGCTGCCGGATCGTGTAGGTAATAATCGGCAACACCGATGTTCGTTTGCCAATACAATTGATCGACAGGTAAGCCGCCCTTTTCGGAAGCCTCTTCTGCCTGCTGAGAGAGTGACAATGCATTTTCATAATCGCCAATCTCGAAGTAGGTCCATCCCAGATTGCCAAGGGTCTTAACCGCCGCGCTTTCTGCGCCTACGGACCGGGATAGCTTCAGTGCCCCCCGGAGCCGGTCAATAGCCTCATCATAGTGCTCCTGACTTGTGGCAACTAGCCCGAGGCTGCCGAGCGCGTTGGATTCGAGAAAAGGATCCTGCTGTCGGCGCGCCATCTCCAGCGTCGCGCCGAACAGGGATTCGGCCGCCTTGTCGTCCCCGCGGATAAAGAAAGCAATCGTACCCCTGCGAAGGACGATCTCGCCGAGTAAGTCTGGATGATTTGTTTTTGCGAGTTCCTCGGCTTCAGCAAATAGCTTGTCGGATTCGGGGAGGTTTCCCAGGAATCCGTTGGCATATCCTTGCGTCAATTTACGCAAGACCGCGATATCACTCTGCGAAAGGTAGCCAGGGAGGTCTGGGGCGAGGAACTCCAAGGACTCCTTCCAGAGGCGCTGACGCGAGAGGATGACGCCCATGAGGACAGTGAATCGCCAATGCCACTCTGTATCAGGCCTAGCAAAAGTGTGCAGGCCCTCGCCAGCCTGAGCCAATGCACTCTTCAGGTCGCCGCGCTTGAGTTTAAGCTGCGCGTCCTGATAAAGCTTAGCCGGTGAAATTGGCTCGGGCTTGCTACACCCGGCCACAGCCATGAGGAAGAAACAGAGCAGTGCCCCAACTACGGGTAAGGAACACCATTGATGCGGGTCTCGCCGGCCGTCAGGTCCGTGACGTGAGGAGAGCCGAGCTCGAGGCGAAGCATGGTCAGAGTCTTGGTTCCGGGATCGGCGAAGATTTCCGCCAAGAAGATTTTTCCAAAATCTTTGACTTCGATGAGGTGGCGCTTTACATCGACGCCCTTCAACTTCGTCTCGATTTTCTCCACCAGAGAACAAATGGCCACCTGCCGCTTCTGATCGATTGCTGCTATTCTCCCGGATTTTACGTCGTTTGCAATGCCTTTGGTCACCAGATCCTCGAAGGTTTCGCAATCGACCAACAAATTGTGGCGTAGAGTGACCTTCACGTCTTGGCCGCTAATGCGCAGCCCTTCGAAGCGGCTATCCTCGGCAATGATGCGTCCCTCCGGTGACTTTGGGCTGTGGACAGACGAGAGACGGCAGACGATGAGCGAGGCGGTTACAACTCCCAGGATGTCCAAGTCTTCGATGGTCGTGCTGGCAGAAGTGACGTAAGTGTCGCCGGAATCGCTGCGGCGACGCTTACCCGAAACGTGCGTGTCGGCTCTCTTGAATGACACAAAATCCTGGAGATGGAAATTCTCAACATGAGCTCTGCCGTGACCGCCGATCGTAGGCAGAGAGGTAGCGGCTTGAGCCTCGATAGGAATCCAAGACGGATGGCGAAATTCGCCGCTAAGGGCGTGGCCCTCGGCATGAAAGTGATAAGGGATGCGGTGCAGCGTAGCCATCGGGGACACCTCAGGTGCTGGGATGAGGCCCAATACTTATTCATTCAGGGACGAAATTCAACTGTAAAAGGAAGCCGGCCGGCATCATTCTGCCGATTAATCTTGCCGCTGCCGTCGGGGTCTCCGTAGAACGCTAGAACGTACTTGCCAGGATGAAGCATCCCGGCAGCTACAGGAAGATGTGCCTCCTGGTTGGCGTTCCCGCCCGCGATCTTCGATCGCAAGAGCACATGCCCATTTGCGTCTTCGAGTTGACCTATGTAATTGTCGAAACTCCGAGTGGGCACGAAGTCAAAATTAAGAAAGAAGGCTTCCCCTGGATGAATCGACAGCGTGCGGCCCTCTTCACCGGCCGTGTTGACACCTCGTAGCGAATGCGCATTGAACAGAATCTGCGCCGCACCAGAACTGGCCTCTTGCCTCGCTTGCGGAATCGTGACCGCATTCTGATACGCGATAATAAGCAGCAGAGCCGCGAACACTGGTACCGCCACAACCGGCTGCAGCCAGCGCAGCCAACCTCCCCTCGTGGTAGCAAGCTCTTTCGCGAGTTGCTCAGCCTTCTGTTGCCGCAGGACTTCGCGGGCAGTGTCGGCGAAGGTAGCCAGCGCCTTAATATCGACCGCGCATTCCCCACAGTCAAAATAATGCTCTTCGTACTCGTCCCTTTGGACCTGGGAGAGCTCGCCGAGTACATACTTTACTGCCGCCTGCAGTTGTATTGCCTCGTTATGGTCCATTTGTGCCATCCGTAAGGTAGTGCGAGGTGGCGCTAAAACGTTTCACCGGTTTCCCAACCCCACCGCCCGCCGGACAATCCCCATCTGGCCTTTCTCATAGAGGGCCTTGAACTTATCCTTCGCTCGATGGACCAGTACCCTGAGGTACTCGCGATCAACCCCCAGCTCCTTGCAGACCGCGTCTTTCTCCTTTTCCTCCAGGAAAATGGCGCGAAGCAGTTCGCGGTCCCGCTTTGGCATTCCTCCGAGGATGCGGCGAACCTGCTCGGTCGATTCCTTGGTGACCAGCATGCCATCCAGATCCAATACTTTATCCGGTATATCCATGGGAACCTCCCCCATCAGCTGGTTCTTGGCGCAAGACCGGTAATGCTCTTGTAACACATAGTTACAAATGGAGTTAACGAATGCCCCAAAGCGTTCAGGGTGGCGTACCCCGCCATCTTTGCGTAGATTGGCAATCACCCGAATAAATGTCTCCTGGCTTAGGTCCTCCACCTTATCTGACGGCAGCCTCCGAGAGCGGAGTTTGATGCGCAGAAGTTGTCCAAAATAGGCGACAAAGTGCTGTTCGGTTGTGGGATCACCCTCCCTCAGCCGTTTGACGTACGCTTCGTCAAAATTGAAAAACTCCACTTCTGCCCTCGAATTCTCGGGGCAGGAGTATAACTTCGCCCCCCTTTAGGCGCAATGGAGCCGCAGCTTCATTAAAATTGCACTGAAACGCAACCCTTTGAAACGGAATCCCCCACCGACACACTACTCCTGCGTAGGAACCCCCAGTTACCTCGGGATTCCTTATCCGTGGGGAACCTTCCCCGGTCCCCATGTGCCCCAGTGGGCGCATCTTGGCCTGCCCTGAACGGGCGAGGATGCGCCTCCCTTCTCCCAAGGGTGGGCCAATACATTGGAGGAACTTTGGCAAGTCCAGCAAGTTACTCAAACATGACAAATAGTGTCACTTACCCATCCTATACAGCTGCTGCACTGAATCCGCAGTCGCTCCCGAAAGGGGCATCAGGTGTTCCCCCTATGACTGCCCTGACCGTCGAGTTTGTGGCCAAGCCCCAGGAAGCCCACCGCGTGGAAGCCACCATTCCTGCCGCCATCGCCGGCGCACTGAAAGAGGTAGACGGATTCGCGGGCTGCCTGGTACTGGTTTCGCATCATGAAGCGCGCCTGGTCACGGTCGTCACCTTCTGGGCCGGAAATGATCGCGCAAAATGTTGCAGTCAAAATGTCCGCTGGGTGCATGCGCTCCTGGCGCCTTATCTCGACCGCCGCCTGCGCGTGCAAACCATGGCCGCGCACTTGCCGGTTTTGCCGATGTCGCAATTCCTGCCCGCGATTCGGCCACAAACAAATGCCGACGAGTGCTCCATGATGCAGGATCGAATTTCCACACATGATCGCATTTCCACAGATGAAACTGTTTGCGTGGCTTAGCGCATCTTACTAAAGTAGAAAGAATCGAACGAGAAGTGAGACTGTTAGTCGGGTTAAACCAATGGGCCTCGGTGGGGTGGATACGATGTTTGCAAGTCGAAACTGCAGGGTGGATTCTTGTGGCGGGGCGGCGGTTGCTACCTTGGATCACCAGGCTCTCTGCCTGGACCACTTCCTGTCGCGCTGTTACGAAAGGCTCGAGAATCTTGAGCCGCGCGGCCGCAAGTTCAGCAATGAGCCCGACGACCTGGCCCCCATGCGCGCTTTCATCGAGGAGTGCTCGCGAAAAGCGCTCGACATCAGCCTGCACTCCAAAAACCTCACCAATCTTCAGCGCGGCCGCTTGCTGGACATTTTGCTCTGGGCCGGCGAACTGTTCCTCTTGTTGCGCGCCCCTCGTCTCACCCTCGCCCAATCCATCGCTTCTTCCGAAGCCGCGCTCCCCGCTCACGCCGCGTCTCCGAATTACTGAGTTTCTCCAGTCGCCACGCCCATCATTCGCGCAGTCCTCAACCTGACCTGGACGCGAAATACAAACGGCGCCGCGAAGGTTGATGTTGCCCTTCTGCGGCGCCGGACAAACGATTCGAATTCCCGCCCTAGAATTCGACCCGGAGGCTCAGTTGGATCCAGCGGCTGCCGCTCGAGCGATTCGTGGGGACAAACTGCGTCGAAATGACGCCAAAATTTTGCAGGCCGCTGGTGAAGGAAAGACTTCCCCCGCACGTGCCAAGGACTGGATTACCGTTCGTCACGCCCGGGTCGCAGTAAATGACGTGGTTGAAAAGGTTGAAGAAGTCGGCGGCAAAGTTCACATGCACGCGCTCAGTGATTGCCGTCCTTTTTCCAAACGAAGCGTCCAGGTTCCAGTGACCGAGCCCACGGAGCGGATTCGAGCGGCCGGAGCGGCCGTCCGATGCCAGCAGCACGGGTCTGAAATCATTGGACACGGCGAACGGATCGCCGAACAGATTCAAACCCGTACCTTTATTCGCGGGATCACTGTTGGTGCCAACGCCATTCGATCCAGTGACGCCGGTGTGCACCCCGTCGTTGAAGCTGCCGGGACTGACCGTGGGAACTCTGCCGCTGTTGAATCCCAGCGCCAGTGTACCGCCCCAGACCTGGGAACCTTCCGTCGCTGTGAGTGGCTGGCCGCTAATAGCCGTGAAGATCCCCGAGTTATACCAGCCTTCGATCACTCGCTTGAGAAATGAGTTCGAACTCTTGAATGGGAGGTCGTAAACCCATTTTCCATTGAAGATATGACGGAAGTCGAACCCGGAAGGGCCATATTCGGCGTTCAAGTCAAAGCTGTTGGGCATAAGGTTCGCGGCGTTCTGAATCGCGCCAATCTGATCGAGGGAATGGGAGAAGGTATAGTTCGCCGTATACGAAAGCCCGTGAGAAGTGCGCTTATTAAGCGACACCAACAACGCGTGGTAATTGGCCTCACCTGTGCTCGAACGGAAGAAGATACCCTGCGCCAGGTAGTTGTTGAAGGTCGGCAAACTGGCAAGCAGACGCTTCTGATCAATCGTGCGGAAGACGCTGCTCACGTTTCCGTTCACGAAGTTAGCTTTGGCGGCAGTAGCCAGTACAACCGTTCCGCCGGGCGATAGATCTTCAAACCATGCTTGTGGCGTCACTGCTGCAGGAGCCGTTCCCGAGCGCAACTGGGTAGCCACGGCGTCAAATGCCTGAGCAAAGGTTTGCCCCGAAGTTGGGTCTTTAAAATTGATGGGCGACTGCCCCAGGCTCATGCTTTGCGGCAATTTGCGGCCGAGGCGTCCCGAATACGCAACCTCCAAGAGCATGTTGCCGGGAAGTTCGCGTTGAACGCTAAGGTCTGCGGCGTAATTACGTCCCACTTTGATGTTGGGATCAACTTGAAATGAAAAGACTTCGGGGAAACGGATGCTGCCATTTACAGGGTTAAAGGTAACTTGGGGGACGACTGGGTTGGACTGGGCGGGCACCACGGGTACCGGCATTGTCCCATCCTGGCCGACGCGAAAAACACCCAAAGCGGGATTGGTGCTGCCTGGAGTGCATCCAGCTCCCCCTGCGCCAGTGCTATTGCACCCAGGACCTGCCAAATTAAGGGTCTGCGCAAATCCCACACCCAATGCGGGTATGATCACGCTCTGCACGGTATTCTGCCGGTCATAGATAATCGCGAAGCCCGTGCGCACCACTGTCTTGCCGGAGCCAAAGAGCGAACGCCTCAAGCCCGAATTGCCGGAGGGCGTCCATGCCAGGGCCACGCGCGGCGCGATGTCGCCAGAGTCCACGTTGAAGACACCCCGATGGGCCGAGTTGATGGGCACAAACCCAAAAGTGGGATTAAAGAATTGACCACTGGCGGCGGCATCTTTCCGCTGCTTCAGGAACTCTAGCGCAGTAATGGGTTTGCCGGTCCCAGCATCAATCTGGATGGTCTGGCGGCCAAGGCGTTCGATAGGAGCTGTCTGCCAGCCGTAACTTAAGCCGAGAGAGAGCGTGAGAGCGGACTTCATGCGCCAGACGTCTTGAACGTACATCTCTGGGGCCCAGAGCTTGGTATCCGATTGGAGTTGGGTTCCAAAGGGCAGCGGGTTGAAACTGCCGTCGCGAACCGCAAGGACGGAGATGTTGTCAACCAACCCCAGGGTACCCGCATAAAGGCGGTCCCACTGCAGGACGTCGGTACTGCGCAGACAGTTTGTCGTTATGGCGCCGCACTGGGGTGGTTGATCATCTAATGGGATAACCACGCTCGAGCCAATGTCGGCGTCCATCTGAGCAACAAGAGCGCCCAGAGCTCCAATCACTTTGTCATCGCGCAGGTGCAAAGTGGGCAGGAAGTGCACTGCGGTACCGAATTCCCAGGTATGCTTCCCACGCGTCCGGACAAAGTCCGCGTTCCATTGGAAATTTCGGTTGTCATTGGCTTGCTTGCGCGCCACTTGCGTATTCACGTCGATGGGTTCGTCAATGAGCCTATTCGTGCCCGTGCCGCCCGCGGCACCGATGTCAAGTGCGATTTGGCCTGACGAGGCAGTATTCGTTCCGGTTATGTTCTCTTGTGCCGCGACGACATTGGGCCGTTCAGGAGCCGTCGCGTCGCGGTTGCGCACCCAGCCAAACCGGAAGGCGGCTGCGAGCTGCGGGGTAAGCTGGCCGTTCAGCCCGGCCACCAGCATGTTCTGCCGTACCGGTAAAGATCGAACGGTGCTGGGCTTTCCGCCGATAATGTCCAACTGCGTAGGGCTAATCTCAGACTTCCGGTAATAGCGAAAGGCCACATTAGCTTGCCACTTGCTGGTCACATTCTGATCGAGCCGCAGGTCATAGAAATCGTTCTTGAAGGGCGTACCAACGGTTGTAGTAAACCCCGTGGTGTTCAGTCCGTCTGCGCCCCCTACGGAAGAGTCATTGCCCGGAGGCATCAAGCTCCACAGTGCCGAGATGCTCGGGCTTAGCCCGAGACCGCGGGGATCGCACGTACCCGTGGGATTCGTGAGTGTTATGTTGCAGGCCGTGGATGTCGCAAGGTTGTAGCTTTGGACTACACCACTGGCGTCTCGGAACCGCAGAATTCCCTGCTTCAGGGTGTCGGTAGGCACGATACGCGACTGGAGAACTGAATTCGGAAAGCGGCGGCCTTCGTAGTTGGCGAAGAAGAAGGTCTTTTTGTGCCACAGGAAAGGCAATCGGCCGCCGGCTCGCGCTCCAAACCGGTTGTCCTTTAATTCGGGCTTTTTCAATCCTAGGCGGTCACCATCCCAGCTGTTTGCATTCAAATTGTCGTTTTGGTGGTACCAATATACCGATCCGTGATATTGGTCCGTGCCCGAACGGCTGATCAAGGCGACTTGACCACCGGCGCCGCGACCGTATTCGGCATTGGGGTTGGCGACACTGACGCGGAATTCGTCAATGCTGTCTATGGGAAGGAATGCGAACGTGACCAAACCTCCGACGGAATTGTTGGTCACGTCAATACCGTCCAAAGTGAAACTACTCTGATCGCTTCGCGCACCGGTGATCTCCCCGGTGGGAGTAGCGCCCGGCTGCAGGGTGAGCAGTTCGTTCACCTGGCGAGTCAGAGCCGGAAAGTGTTGAAGCTCTGAAACCGGCAGGACGTTGCCAACGGTGGCGTCCGTTGTTTGCAATTCCACGCGTGCGCCGGCTTCAACCTGAACGATTTCTGTAACTTGGCCCAACTCCATCTTGAAGTCCAGAGTATAACTTTTGGCCACGTCCACGGTGAGCGCCGCGACGTCCACCGTCCGGAAACCGGTCTTTTTCGCCGTAACCTGATACTCTCCAGGAACCACACTTGCGAACGTATATTGGCCGGCCGCGTTAGTGTTTTGGATTGCCTCATTGCTAGTAGCTTTGTTGCGCAGTACCACCGTGGCGTCGAGAACCGCGGCGCCACTTGGGTCGGTGACAGTTCCAATTACAGTCCCGGTGGTCGTCGTTTGCGCTCTTGCTGGCTGCGAGATGGTCGAAAGTATCAAAAATATCCCGGCAAAAAAGAGAATTGCGCTTATCTTTTTCACGGTCCACCCCTTTTCTATTTCTTGTAGATTTGCCAAATTGGAATAGAGAGAAGAACGCAGGCACATCAACGCGAAAAAACTCCGGGCACAACCAGAAAAGGCCCCGGTTACTCGCTTTGCTACCCGCCACATCCATAACAAACTCAACCACTCGCAGAGGTCCCACCCTAGCAGGCGCGCTCCCACCAGAAGGCGAGAAAGATAGCGCTGATATATTCCAATGTTCGGTGGAAGGTCAAGACAATTTATCCGATGTACGGGAGCTCAATTTCCCATTTTCAGGCCAATTTGGCTCCCAATATGGGTCGTTCCGTCACTTGGGATCTCCTCGCCTTGATGTGAACGTCTCGCCGCCTTGAGTTTTCTTTGAGACGAGCCTGGATTGAGTTTCGAGGAATTCAGACGTGCTTCTTAAAGTGGGAGAGGTGGAAATAACTCGGTGGATTCAGGATCATGCCTTTGATTTTGCGGTTTTCTCCCCGTCTCGCGTCCTTCGCGACCGTTCAACCCGCCCAATTGGTGTTCGACCCTCAATTCTTGCTTTTTTAATGGAAAACACTTAACAACTTCATTACTTCGTGCTATCCTTAGCCATGTGATTCTCGCTCATCATCCTCGCCGATTCGTTTCTGCTTCTCCAGGTGATCTCTGTGGTCTCAGCGTCACTGCGTTAGATTCCTCTTTCTCGTCTGTTTTCCCAAACCTTCAACTTTCAACTTTTAACTCTCACCCCTCCCTCTCCTCTAAGTCCTTACCTCACAATCCTTTTGCCGACCCCCATCCCCTAAACCCTGTCGTGCCAATCTTTTACAAAAACAGTGGGGGGCAGGGGTATCCCCACTCCTTATCCCCTAGATCCTTTCCTTACGTCGTTACTTCACTACGTCCTTCCTCTTTTCTAAGTCCTTTAGCTGCAGCACTTATGAGGCTCCCCGCAAGTGTTGCAAACAAAAGACTTACGGTATGGCTAAGCCCTTTAGATGCAACACTTACAAAAAACCGGGGGATACCTCCCTCAAGCCAAATACCTTTGTCCCTCCTCCAGTTTCCGGGCGTTCAAACGTTCGGACTCGTCCCTCCCATTCTCCGTACACTCTTCCAAGTTCCGTATCCCGTAAGTCCTTTGCTTGCCACTCTTACACAAACACCAGGGGTGTGGGGGCATTCTTCCCATTTTGGAATTGGGCTGGTCTGGGCCAACTAGTCGTTGTCGGAGGGGCGCGCAGAACTGCGTGCTTGGCCAAGGAGTTTGGTCCCCCATTCGGACCACGGCGCAGCCTCGAACTCCGCCAGGTACGAATACGCCACGGGCACGACCAGCAAAGTCAGCAGCAAACAAAGTGTCTGCCCGCCGATAATGGTTACCGCGATGGAGGCGCGCTGCTCCGAACCCGCGCCGATGCCGATGGCCACCGGGATCAGCCCGGCAATGATGGAAAGGGTGGTCATCAAAATCGGCCGCAGCCGCACGCGATTGGCCTCCATAATCGCGTCTCGCACCGCCATGCCTTCGGCGCGCAATCGATTGGCGTAATCCACTTGCAAGATGCCGTTCTTCTTCACGATGCCGAGCAGCAAAAACATTCCCAATGCGCTCCAAAGGCTCAGCGCGCGTCCGGTGATCCACAACGAGAAGAGCGCGAACGGGATGCTCAGCGGAAGCGTCAGCATGATGATGAACGGATAGGAAAAGCTCTCAAACTGCGCCGCCAAAACCATATACATAAAGATGGAAGCCAGCAGCATGGCCAGCACGAGATTCCAGGTGGTCTCCTCCAGAACTTTCACTTGCCCGGAAAACACGTACGAATATCCGGCGGGCAGTCCCACTTCTTTGATGGACTGCACGGTGTGAGCGGCGGCCAGGTCCAGTGGATAACCGGAACCAACGTTAGCGAAAACGCTGACTTGAAATTCGCGGTTGTAGCGCTGCAGGCTCGCAGGCCCAGCGCCGCGTCCGATGGTGGCGACATTTTCAAGGCGCACTTGTCCCAGTTTGGTTGAGGGAACCATCATGCGCGCCAGTACATCGGGATTATCGCGCTGCTCCGGCAGCAATTGCATCGTGACGGGATACTGTTCCGAGCCTTCTTTGAAGCGGGTAATCTCGTCCTCGCCGGAATAAAACAGCCTGACGGCATCGCTTACGTCGGTCATGCGCACGCCGATGTCCGCGGCGCGTTGCCGGTCCAGCTTTACTTGCAGCTCTGGCGTATTCAAGTTAAGGCTGGGATTAACGTCCACGAGTTCGGGATACTTCGTCATCCGGCCGGCGATCTGTTTGCTGAGTTCCGCCAATTCATTGAGGTCCGGCCCGCGGATAACGGCAGCGACAGGAAAGTAGATTTCGCCGCCCAGCACGGAAGGTAAGCGCACGTTGTAAGTCATGTTCCGGTAAGTGCCCAGGATTCCGCGAACGACGGTGGCCATCTGCGTGTGGCTTCGCTTTCGTTCGCTTCGCGGCACCAGCACGATGAAAAGATGCGCGTGATTCGTCGGGCCGTGCGTGTACGATTGGACCAGCGCCACCTCCGGCAAAGCAACGATGCGCTCAGCCATTTCCTGCGCGAGCTTGGTGGTTTTCTCGAGCGAAGTGCCCTCGGGAAGGGTATACGAACTTTGCAATTCGGATTGGTCGTCGGCGGGGATCCAGTCGCGGCCAACCAGGTGATAGAAACCAAACGTCGAGAGAAAAGTCACCACGCAAATCAGAATGATGGCGCGCCGGTGCGCGAGGGACCAGCCCAGCATCCGCAGATACAGAAGCTCCACGGAGTGCAGGAAACCCTGGGAGTGCGCTTTCTTTTCGCGTTCGCCCAGCTTCAAGAAACGCGAGCTCATCATGGGCGTGAGAGTGAAGGCCACCAACAGGGAAACAAGAATGGCCATCGCCATGGTCCACCCGAAGGAATTCACATACTTGCGGGCGTAACCGGTCATGAACGCGATAGGCAGAAAAATGATCACCAGCGAGAGAGTCGTGGCCATCACCGCCAGGCCAATTTCCTTGGTGGCCTCGATGGCGGCAAGAACGCGGTCTCTTCCCTTCTCTTCCATGAATCGAAAAATATTTTCGAGGACGATGATGGCATCGTCGATGACGATGCCCACTGCCAGCGTCAGCGCCAGGAGCGTGATGTTGTTCAGAGAAAAGTCCATGCCGCGCATCAACGTGAAAGTGGCAATGATGGAAGCGGGGATGGCCACGGCGGCGATCAGCACCGCACGCCAGTTTCGAATGAAGAGCCAGACGACCAGGCTAGCGAGAATGCTGCCGAAAATCAGGTGCTCGATGAGCGAATGGACGGAAGCCTTGATGAAGTCGGAAATGTCGTGGACCACCTGGAGTTGCACGCCGGGCGGCAGCTGGGCGCGCAACTCATCGAGCTTGCTCCGCACGTCGTCCGCAACGCGCACCGTGTTGACGCCGGATTGACGGAGAACTTGGATGGACACAACGTCCTGGCCGGGAACGCCCTTGCGAAAGAGCGCCGACCACGTGCGCAGTTCCTGGGCGCCATCCTCGACTTGCGCCACGTCGCGGACACGCACCGGCGTGCCTCCGCGCGTACCGATGACGATTTCGCCGAATTGCTCGGCCGAGGTAACGCGCCCGAGAGTGCGAAGCCCGAGTTCCTCGGGGCCGGTGATCATGCGCCCGCCCGGCGCTTCGATGTTTTCGCGCTGCAAAGCCGAGCGCACGTCTAGGACTGTAAAATCGTGAGCGGTAAGCTTCTGCGCATCCAGCAACACACGAACTTGCCGGCCTTGCCCGCCGTTGAGATCGACGCTGCCGACTCCGTCCACGGTTTGGATGGCGCGGCGGATTTGCTTGTCAGCGATTTCGGTCAGTTCGCGGCGGCTCATGGAGCCGCTCACGAGAAGAGTCATGATGGGATCAGACTGCGGATCCTGCTTGGTGATAATCGGCGGAAGAGTGTCGCGGGGCAGGCGGTCAATGGCACCAGCAACTTTTTCGCGGATGTCCTGAGCCGCGCCCTCGAGGTCGCGCTCCAGCACAAAAGTACAAGTAATAAACGCAAAACCTTCGAACGACCAAACATTGATCTCATCAATGCCGCTGACCGAGGAGATGGCATCCTCGAGTGGCAAGACAGCTCCGGTGACAACTTCTTCGGGAGTTGCTCCGGGCAGGCGTACTTCCACGTTCACGGTGGCCGGGTCGGCTTTGGGAAAAAGATCAACGGCCAGGCCGCGGTAGGAAAACACGCCCAGCGTCACAAGGAAGGCAATCAGCATCACCGTGAAAACGGGATACTTTACGCAGGTTTCTGCCAGCTTCATCGTTTATCAGTTCATCGCTGCAACGATCGATGCGCTGGAGCTCCACGCCCGGATTATTTCGCAGCCGGCGTGGTCCCCTCGGATTGCTCCTGCACGACAGAGCCTTCGTGCAAATCGCCGGAAACAGCCACGGCCACGCGGTCGCCGGGCTTCAATCCTTCGGCGACTTCGAACCTGCGGCCGTGTTCGTCTTCCGTCTGGCCCGCGGGACGGATTTGGCGTTCGGTGACGCGATTACCGTTCAGCAGAAAGACTTTGTAGACGCCGTAACGGTAATTCACGGCTCGTTCGGGGAGAAAGATGGCTTTGTCTTGTTTTTCGCTGGGAATGGAGGCTTGCAAAAAGAAGCCCGGTTTCAGCCGCCCATCCAGATTTGTGAGGAGGGCCTCCGCTTCAAAGGTGCGCGAATCCTGCGCCACCGAGGGATTGATGCGCGAGATTTTTCCTTGAAACGTTTCGCCGGGAAAAGCCTCCACGTGCAGATCGACAGTGGCTCCGTCTTTGACCCATCCCGCCCAGCGCTCCGGAATGGCCAGACGCGCGCGCAAGCGGTCCGTTCGAACGAGCACCATCACCGGACTCTGAACACGCACGTATTCGCCGGGATGCACGTTGCGGGTCTTGATCGCGCCTGGAAACGGCGCGCGAATGGCAGCGTCGCCGAGTTTCTTTTCGGCCAGCTTCTCGCTGGCTTCGCTGGAAATCAGCAGGGCTTTCAAGCGGTCGACTTCTTGCAGCGCCACAGTGTAGGTAGCCTTGGTGCTCTGGAAACGGCTCGCGGCTTCGTCCAGTTGCTGTTGCGAGATCAGGTTGTCCTTATACATTTGCTGGGCGCGCCCATATTTGTGATCGGCGTCAAAGAGGTCTGCTTCGGCGCGTTGTACAGAGGCAATCTTTTTTGGATCCGACGGCGGGGGATCGCCTGGTCCGATGCCCAGTTGCGCGCGCACTTGGGTGACCAGGCCGCGCTGGCGGTCGACTTCGAATTGCAGTTCCTTGGGATCGAGGGTGATCAGCGGCTGGTCTTGTTTGACTGTGTCGCCGACGTCGGCCAAAACTTCGTCTACGCGGCCCTCCACCTGTGAACTCAAGACGCTTTCTTCAAATGCAAAGAGCGAGCCAACGGCTTGGATGCGCCGGCGTGCGGTTTCCTCGGCAACGGTGTAGAAGCGGACAGGAGCGGGGTGGGCGGCGTCCCCGAGGACGCTACCTGTTTGGGTCTTCGAACAGCCTGCGGCAGCAAACACTGTGGCTAAAGCTATGAAGGCGACGAGACAATTCGCCCCTCGCCGGAAATCCCGTATTCGGTCTAGTTTTTGGACCACAGTCCCAGGAAGTCCCCGTCATTAGTGATTTGACGCAAGCCGATAGCAAGGGTTTCGGCTTACTCTCAAACCCAAGAATTGTACCAGTGCCGGGGCCGTCAGACCCTCAAAAATCAAACACCGGTAGCTATCATTCTGGCATTTCCGGCGCGCTGGCGTCGGCGAGCCGCGTAGGCTGCAACCTTCAGGCGATTCCCGCATAGCTGCATGCTGCACCAGCGTCGTGTCCCTTTCTTGCTGATATCATGGAAGTGCAGCACGCACTGAGCACACTTGCGGACGCGCTTGCGATCCACGGTCGAGAATAATGCCGCCGCACTATGTGCAACCGGAGCAAACAAATCTTCGGGGCCGCGCGGCTCGAACCATGGCTCTGTCGTGCACGATTTTCCGTTCGTCCTTAGCCGGATACGCATGGGATGCTCGGCCATCAGCCTATTTAGCTCGTCCTGCGTGGAATCATGGACTGAACCACTTCGCTCCCAGGCGAAGATCTCTCTTCTCAGTCTCTCGCGTAGCCGTCGCATGTCTTCAGTAGTCCTCTGGCCGCTGGCCGATCGGCCCCACTGACGTTGAAGACTGCCGACTGCGCGAGAACTTAGCAGATCGGCTGCTTGAAACCAGTGTAAGAGCGCGTTGAAGTCTGAGAGCAGCTCCGAGGGCTCGCCGTTCTGGACCGGGCGCGTATTCAGGAAATCAAGCGCTAGCTGATTTCCAACAAAGAGAAATCCATTTTTCCAATCTGACTGACTTGTTGCGTTCCTCATACCAATACCCCATCGAATGTGTAACACCGATAATGTAACCTTTTATCGGTTAATGCGTCAAATGACGTGGAGGCGGAAACGTCGCTGAACAGCGCTCGTCAGATCGGGCTTCCAAATCTCCAAGGAGACTCAAAATGATCAGCTACAAACACGCCGTCGTCGACGGCAATAGGATCTTTTATCGCGAAGCCGGCGCAGAGACCGCCCCAACGATCCTCTTGCTACATGGTTTCCCGACTTCGTCGCATATGTTCCGCAACCTGATTCCGGCGCTGGCCGACCGTTACCATGTGGTCGCACCGGACCTGCCAGGATTTGGCTTTTCCGATGCACCCAACCGTAAACAGTTTCGCTATACGTTTGAAAACCTCACCAAGGCCATCGACAGCTTTACCCGATCAATCGGTCTCGAGCGCTTCGCGATTTATGTGTTTGATTACGGGGCGCCAGTGGGATTCCGGCTCGCGTTGGCTCACCCAGAGCGCATCACCGCCATCATCTCGCAGAACGGCAATGCCTATGTGGAAGGCCTAAGCCAAGGCTGGAACCCGATCCAGAAATATTGGAAGGAGCCGACGCCGGAGAACCGCGCGGCATTGCGCGATTTCCTGAAGCCGGAAGCGACCAAGTGGCAATACGTCCATGGCGTGCAGGATGAATCGCAAGTCGCTCCGGAAACGTATGAGCTCGACTCCGCGCTGTTGACACGGCCCGGCAACGACGAAATCCAGCTGGACCTCTTTCTGGACTATGCCAGCAACGTTGCGCTCTATCCCAAGTTCCAGGAATATTTCCGCATAAAGCAGCCTTCCCTGCTGGCAGTATGGGGCAAGAATGATCCGTTCTTCCTGCCACCTGGCGCTGAAGCGTTCAAGCGCGACAACCCTAACGCTGAGGTGCATTTCTACGACACGGGTCACTTCGCACTGGAAACCCACCATCAAGAGATTGCTGGCGCTATTCGCGATTTCCTGGGCCGCAAGCTCGCGTCTAAGGCCACCGCTGCATAGCCAGCAGATGAAAGCGCGGAGCATCTGAACGACGAGAGCTAGAGAGAGAGACTAGCGAGGGACCCAATTGGGATTATGAGTGAAGAGCCTGTTGACGAAACCCATCTGGTAGACGATAAAAAGCCCGAAAGCCAAGCTGATGACTCCCGAAACGAGTCCCAGGCCGCGATTGAGACGAGCAAAGCGATCCTCGGAAAATGTAAATGGAATGGCAATCGCCGCGGTGATCAGCATCATCCCCGCAACGGTGCCAATGCCGAAAACGAGCAAATACAACACCGCCCAGGATGGAACACGGATGGTGGTGAGCACCAACAACGCAACGGCGGCCGATCCGGCAAGACCGTGAACAATCCCCACGGCCAAGGGCCGCAGGACTTGATAGAAACCAAGCCGGCCAAAGGTGCGATCCATCCAGGTCAGGGGCGTTGCATCCGCGGCATGGCCATGCTTTTCGGGATTGTGGCCGTGAGGATGACTGTGAACGTAGTCTCCGTGCCCGTGGGGATGCGAGTGCTGTCCAGGCTGCAGAGGCGTGACCGTTTCTGTGATCCAGCGCATCATGCCGGACAGATTCAAAATTCCCAGAAGAATCAACATCAAGCCAACCGACAACTCCATCGTGAGACCAATCCTCGGCGGAATCACCAGCCCGAA
>Ga0209648_10000366_pt1 | contig 33902 bp, 24 predicted proteins | sample GraSoi2013_115cm_FD_185830 | JGI IMG/M metagenome (GOLD analysis project Ga0209648, IMG submission 185830) | Grasslands soil microbial communities from the Angelo Coastal Reserve, California, USA - Sample 9_17_2013_115cm (SPAdes) (version 2) | ecosystem: Environmental > Terrestrial > Soil >...
TCCTTGAACTGCTGCAGACTGCTCGGCGATGTCAGGTGCACAGTTACCGATTGGAACGCGTTCTCCGGGCGGTGATAGACCTGGTTGAGAACAGGGGCATCGCACCAGACTTCGGAATCAAAGGCCGAACCGCCTGCGTCGAAGACTCCGACGACGCGCCAGGTTCCTCCGACGAACGTGACGCTGTCGCCGAGAGAGAGCCCGGCGTAAGTCTTATCGACATTGCGTCCGACCACGAGCTCCGCCAGTCCGGGTTGGAAGAATCGTCCCTTGACGATCTTGACGTTGTTGCGGACTTCGAGTGCCTTCGCAGAGACACCCCGTACTTGGACGTTGGCATCGGTGCCGGTGGATAGCAGAGGAAACGCGGCCACCACCACGACCTCAGGAGATACGAGGGAACCGCTCGCGCCGCGCGCGATGCCAGGCTTGTCTTCGACGACCTTGACTTGATCGAGCGGGACGGATCCGCTCAGTTCATTGACCGATCCCGAACGTAGGATAATGGCGTTGCTGGGAGAGCCCGACGATATGAGGGTGGCTTGAAAGCCGCGTGCCAGCGACAACATGGCAACAAAAACTCCCACTGTGCCGGCAATACCAAAAATCGCGACCAGAGCGGAAAGCCAGCGCACTTTCACGCTGCGCAAGTTGTAGACAACCGGGATCGCCATCTCACACCCTCCGTAGCGCGTCGATTACGCGCAAGCGCAGCCCGCCCATGGCAGGCAAGAAACCGCTCGCGGCTCCAAACAGAAGCGTAAGTCCGATGCCCATGAGCGCTACACTCGCGGAAAGACTGGAAAAAGGAATGAAGTTGTGCATGGGGGTGGCGGCGAGGAGCGCCGCAAAGCCGGCGGCGCACAAAAGGCCCAGACCGCCGCCTACGGCTGCAATCAGCAGAGCTTCGGCCAGCACCAGCAGCATCACGAAACGGTCGGAGTAACCTACGGCCTTCAGAACCGCGAGCTCTCCCATTCGTTCACGAACCGAGATCGCCATGGTGTTTCCAGTAACCAGCAACAACGTGAAGAACACGATGGTGCCAATCGCCGTGACCAGGAAGCCGATGTTGCCCAGTTGCTTGGCAAAGCTCGCAGCGAAAGTCTGTTCGGTATCCGTGTGAGTCTCGTAGGGCGAGTTAGCGAACTCGTTATCGATGGCCTTGACGATGCGCACGGCATCATCCGGGTTTTCGATCTGCACCGTGTACCAACCGGCTTGGCCGCGGACCAGGTCCTTGGCGCGTTCATTCAAATAGTCCCAGTGAAACCAGAATTGAGTTTGATCGTCGCGGGAACGCTTACCGTGGTAGATGCCATCGATATTGAACTCCCAGGTACCAGGAAAGATGGTGCCCTGGAGGGGAATCCGCTGGCCGATCTTCCAACCAAATCGTTTTGCAGTGGAGGCTCCCACGATCGCTCCCTGGCGATCTTTCACGAAGTTCTGCCACTCGTCATCAGGCACAACCAACTCGGGGAAAACCTGGCGCTGGTTTTCCACGTCGATGGCGAATTGGGAAAGGCCATTCTTCGGGTCCTGGTACACGCCGCCGAACCAGTTGTCAAAAGTGACACGCTTGACGCCGGGGATGCGCAAGATGCGGTCGCGGTACGCCATGGGCAGTTGTTGGATGATGGAGGTGCGGTTGATCACCACCAAACGGTCCACACCAGCGATGCCTATTCCTCCGTTGAACGCTTGCTTTACCAGCGCGAGAAAGCTGAAAAGAAAAATCGCGACAGCAAATGAGCCCAGCGTCAGCATGAGCCGGATTTTCTTGCGAAACAGATTGGCGAAGAGCAGCCCTCCATATTTCATCGCGCGCCTCCTGACATCGCAACCTCAGGCGCGCCGGCTTCCACCAGCGCTCCTTTTTCGAGATGCAGCGTAGTGTTGGCTCTCTGCGCGACCACGGGATCGTGCGTCACCATCAGCACCGTCTTCTTGTATTCCTTCACCAGGCGAAGAATCAGGGCCATGACTTCATCCGCGCTCTTGCGATCGAGGTCGCCGGTAGGTTCGTCGCACAGCAAGAAGGTCGGATCGGAGACGATCGCCCGCGCGATGGTCACGCGCTGTTCCTGCCCGCCGGAGAGCTGCCGCGGAAAATGGTGCATGCGATCGGTAAGTCCGACCAGGGCGAGAGCGGTCTCCACATGTTTGCGGCGCTCGGCCTTGGAGAGCTTGGTCAGCAGCAACGGCAACTCGACATTTTGAAATGCAGTAAGAACCGGAATGAGGTTGTACATCTGGAAGACAAAGCCCACGTGGCGCGCGCGCCATTGCGTCAGCTTGCCGCGCGACAGGTGGGTGATCTCGTCGCCGGCGACGGTGATGCTGCCTGCCGAAGGCACATCCAGCCCGCCCAGCAAGTTCAGCAGCGTAGTTTTGCCCGAACCGCTGGGCCCCATGAAGGCCACAAACTCGCCGGCTGCCACGTCGAGATTCAGCCCTTGCAGGACATGGATCTCTTCGCCGCCGCGCTGATATTTCTTGTCGAGCCCGCGAACATTGACCAAGCTCGAGCTGCCACCTCTACCGTCCACACGTACCATAGTCCCTCCCTACTGTTTTACTTCGACGGACTGCCCGTCGCGCAGATTCTCCGCACCGCGCACCACCAACAGATCTCCGGGCATGACGCCCGCGATCACTTCGACATCGCTGCCGCGTTCCGCCCCCAAACTCACAGCACGGCGTTCCAGCTTGTGCTGGCTGACCACAAACACCACCGATTTCCCGCTGTCTTGGCGCACTGCCGCTTTGGGGATCATGGCCCGCGCTTCACTGCCTTTCGTCTTTGAGCGGAGGGTGTCATCCAGAAACGCGACCTTGACGCCCATATCGGGCAAAATCCTCGGGTCCAGCTGATCAAAGGCAACACGGACTTTCACCGTCGCCTTCTGCCGGTCGGCGGTGGGAATCACCGTGCGGACCGTTGAAGGAATCTGCCAATCGGGATAGGCATCGAGCGTGGAGACGGCTTTCTGTCCGGTTTTGACCCGGGCGATGTAGGCTTCGTTCACATCGACTTCCACCTCGATAGACTTCATATCCACGACGGTGGCGATGCCGGTGCGCGTGAATCCCCCGCCGGCGGAAATCGGCGAAACCATCTCCCCGCGCTGCGCGTCTTTCGAGACTACGATGCCGTCAAAAGGCGAACGCACGGTGCAATTGTCGACGTCCTGCTGGGCTACGCCGATGCGAGCCTCGGCGGCGCGGGTCTGTTCTTTGGTGAGAGCAATCTTCGAGCGCAAGCTGTCGGCGGTAGTGCGGGCTGCATCGAGAGCTTGGACGCTGTTGACGCCGGCGGCACGCAGCGACTCCGCACGCTTCCACTCGCGGTCCGCATTGCCGAGCTGGACTTCCAGATCAGCCAGCGCTGCCGCGGTGGCATCGCGATCCGTCTTGGCGGAGGCGAGCGACGCCTTGGGCTGGGAGCAATCGAGTTCGGCTAGCACCTGTCCGCTCCTTACGTGCAGGCCTTCCTCGGCAAACATCTGTTCCACGCGCCCCGTAACTTTCGCGGCCACTGTCGCCCGACGTCGCGGCGTGACGTAGCCGCTGGCATTGAGCAGAGCTTGTGATTGAAGATCGCCTGCAGGTCGCGCTGCGGCCACTTCCACCAGAGGTTTCTGCGTCCGAAAAGCAAGCAACAACCCACCCAACACCACCAGGCCGCCCAGAGCCGCGGCAAACATGCCGAGCCGCTTGCCGGTCTTGCCGGAGCGGCGCGACTGGTCATCGATCCGCAACGAGCTCAGATCATGCCGCGGAGGTGATGAGGATGTGCTCATGAGGTCTTGGTCATTTCCTTGGGCGCAGGGGGTACAGCACCCCGGCGCTGAGTCATAAGGATTTTGTCTTGCTCTTTCGGGTTCCGCGCAACCGTTCATCGGAACGAGAAGATGAGCGTCCAGAAGTCGCTGATGGCGGTACGCGCAAAAAACTGCCCGTCCATGATAGCGTAGTGATTCCCATCGCCGACGTGCGGTCGCAAAATAAAAAAGCCGATCGCAAGGTCTTGATATCACTGCCGAGAAGCGATTCTTGCTTCCCGGCGGCTGTTTATGCTCATTTTCATTCCTCGGCCCAACCCGAGATTATCGCGCACAGGCGAGGCGGCATGACCTTTTCGGCAAACGCCGTCCGAGCGCCGGTTAACGACGCAGAGCAACGGTTACCCGGCTTGGTTTGGTCGATGCCCTAGGAAATGCTTCGGACCATCATTGCGTACCCTGGTTGAATTGCCGCAGCAGGCGTTGCCGGTCTTTGCTTAGATCGCGGCCATCGCGGTCGGAAGGATACGGTTGGCCCTCGCCTTTCAGGCCGTACCACAAAACTTGATTGAAGGCTGCGGAGTTGATCTTGTCTTCCGACGAAAAGTCGTAGCCTTGCGTTTTCTCCGCCCAATAGGCCGCGTCATGCCGAAGCGCCAGGGAGGGCCCGGACTTTCCTGAAGGCGATGCCGCGGGAATAGGAAGCTGCGTGCTGCGCAAGACCGCCGGTACACGCGACACGTAGCTCCAGGTGGCCTGCTTGTTTGAGAAGATCTCGGTCATCGGCGGCTGGACTGCATCGTTCAGCCCCAGCGCCTGCAAGCCCAACACCTCTTCAATGGTGCGGAGCATGGAGACGGTGTTGTAGCGCTCGGATACCACGGCGCCTTGCTTCACATACGGACCGATGACCAGGGCCACGCTGCGGTGCGCGTCGACGTGGTCGGGCCCGTCCTGAGCATCGTCCTCGATGACAAAGATCAGGGTGTCTTTGGCGTATTTGCTGTTTGCGACTTTTTCAGCCACCAGGCCGAGAGCGTAATCGTCGTCGGCCATCTGCCCCTCGACGGTATTGACGCCATCAATCGCGTTCTTGAAATCGCCGAAGTGGTCGTGGCAGATGCGCAGCAGTTCGAGCGAGGGTAAGTTGTCGTGCTTCACGAAATCGTCGAACTCGCGCTCCCACTCTTTGAAACGCCAGTAGTCGGGGAAGCGTTGGTCGAAGCTGCGGAAATACAGATCAGTCAGATCACGGAGCCGTGGGTTGGTGGGAATGACCACGGGAGTGCCAGTGGCGGCGGGATCGTGGAGCAAAGCCATCGCGGCGCCCGTTTGCGGCGAATCGACGTAGTGGCTCAAGTCGGCGAAGAAGCCGTAGTTGCGCACGCTTAAGTGAGCCCGCAGGGCCGAATCCCACAGGTATCCCGCGCCCGATTCGTCGCTCGGGCCATCGGGCGCAGCTACGTCGGCGGCGCCGGGTAATTGGTCTTCCGGATCGTCAAGCTTCGCAGTGTTTCGATCTTGCGAAGAAACCGCGCCGACGTTGATGTCCCGGTTCGTGCCTTCGAAGTCATAGGTGAATCCGCGGCTAGCATAGTTCATGACAACGTTGCGCTCGGTAAGGTCGGTCGCGCGCGCCGCGGTGCTCCAGTTCCAGCCGTCGCCGCTGACCTCGCCGCTATCGTAAAAATTGTCGAGCGTGACAAAGCGGCGCGCCAACTCATGATGGTTGGGAGTCATTGCCTCGGGAAACAACGTCAGGGCAGGATCGCCATTGCCTTTTTCCAAATCGCCTAACACCTGGTCGTAGGTACGGTTCTCTTTCACGATGTAGATCACGTGCTTAAGATGCTGCCGCAAGAAGGAGAAGACTGCATCCTGCTCGCCGCCGTTGCCAGGCTTCAAGAGCGTTTGCACGAAATGATTGTTGAGCGCCACTTGGCTGGTGAGTGATTGCAGCTCGGCGGCATCGGGACGGGGAATGACTCCGAAGCTGCCTTTGACCAGTTGCAGGATGTACTGCTCGGCGGCGGAGCAGGGGCGATCATCCTTTACTACGCGCACGCTGTTGCGACATCCCTTGGGGTTTGGACCGGCGTTGCCCTTGCCGTTCACTACATAAAGCAGACCACCGTCGGCGCTGACGCTGATCGAATTCGGATACCACCCGGTCGGGATCAGTCCGACGACGCGGCTGTCATCGAGGTCCTTCTCCAGCCGGATCACGGCGATTGAATTAGTGCCACCGTTGGTGACGTAGAGCGTATTTTCATCAGGCGAGAGCGCGAGGCCAGTCGGATTGCTGCCCTTGAAGCCGTCGCGGTTGGGAAAAACCGCGGCTGGGGCCGTGGTCTTGATCTCCGCGAGCACGCAATCCGTCTTGGTATCGATGATGACAACCGAATCGCTGTTGTCCGCCACCGCGAAGAGCAGGTTCTGGGCTTTGTTCAAGATCATCTTGCCGGGCTGGCCGTGCAATTTGATCCGCCCGGCAATTGTCGGCACCGCATGCACGTCCAGCACTACGATCTCGCGGTCGCGCAAACTGGAGACGTAGGCCTTCTCGTTGCCTTGGAAAAGAGTCCAGTAGGGATACTCGCCGCCGGGTACGCCCTTCTTCGATGAATCGTTCATACCCGGGCGCAAATCCAGCTCAGCCAGCTTCTGATTGTTGGACGTACCGATCAGCGTGACCGAGTCATTCTCGTGATTAGCCACCAGGAGGCGTGTGCCGCCGGCATTTACAGCCACTCCAGCAGCGATCGCATGGATAGGAGTGCTTTTATCTTCGTGCATGGAAGGAACGCCGAGCCCTGCTTTGTGTCCCAGCGCAATGGTTGCCGACTCCACCCAGTGTCCATCTTTTTGCTCGAAGACGCTGACGTTATCGCTCACCCCGCCGGAGACGTAGAAATGTTTGCCGTCGGGAGCCCAACAGAGGCCCGCGTAGGAGTTCAGCACCTTCACGACTTGCCGTTTGAGCGGCGCTGCGCGGCGAATGTCATAGATGAAGACATACTCGCTCGATTGGCCGGCGATCGCGTGGCCTTTCGCGTCCATGTTGCGATTGAAGCCGCTGGTAAGGATCAAGAGCGTGCCGCCATCCGGGCTGATGGCCGTCGTGATCGGATGGTCGACAGTGAAATCAGGGCGATCGGCAAGATCCGGATTCAAGGCTTGCAAGGTCGATCCTTTCGCCGCGGTAGGGGTAATACTCATGCCCGTGGGGAGGGTCTCGCCAGTGACGGCTTGGGGCGCCTGCGATTTTGGCTTGGGATCAGCTGCAAATAGCGGAAGGCTGGCGAAAAGAAAGATGACAATCGGACAAAGGGGGAGTCTTTGCGTGTTCATAGTTGGATCGGTCCGTTTCGTGCTCGTAGATTTACATTGCGCTGTGCTGTTCCAGATCCTTCTTCAATTGCTGCGAAGGAATCTTACCCAGGGTATCATTCAACAACGTGGCTAGCCGTAACCCGGCCAGCGCCAGCTGGTCATCCACCAAGCCGATGTTGGCTTGCCAATATGCCTGGTCGATATTTGACGCGCGTCCGTCTAACACTCGAACCGCTACAGCATGCGATTCATTGGCCCAATCAGCGGGGCTGCCGTCAGCTCTTGCGTCCAGGCGATGCTCGCGTATGCGCTGGTTCAAGCGGCGAACATATTTCTCTTCCGAATAGCCTGCATGCTCAATTAAGGAATAATCCCAGACGCCGTGCAAGGTGCATGGATACGCGCCGCACTGATCGGATCCAAAAGCGACGACCTTGATGTCGTTGCCGCCGCGAGCCTCATCGATGGCGTGCAAGGGTTGATGTACATCGCCCACAAAATGGATCAGGAATTTCAGAGCTTCCACGCGGTCTTTTCTCGGAGCATTCGCGTCCGCGAGTGTTTGGCGGAACAAATCAATGCGGTCGACAATGCAGTTGTGATGATCGCTTTGAGCTGTAGGCCCGTTGTCGTGAGGGCGATAACAATCGCGCTCTGCGGAAAAGTCGCGAGCGTCTTTTGGGATATCGACGAAATGCCAGGCGAAAGTTTCTGGATGGTCCTTTCTTACATCGTCGGCCCAATTGGAAACCGCCGCCAGAGTCTCATTGCCCAACAGCAAACGAACATTCTTCTTGGTGACTGGAGAGAGGCGGGAGCTGGCAATGTCGGCCACAATCAGGTGGCCTTGGATGCCCCAGGAATAAAGCTGCGTGGATGAAAAAATCACTACCGTGAGAATCGCGACTCTTGGTTTCATCAGTACCCGGCACTTGCGAAGCAAAGCGCGGCAGGCCGAACCTGCCGCGCCAGTTATCGTGATGGTCGTGATCAGAACTTCAACCGCACGCCGAGCTGAATCTGTCGCGGCGAATAAATGAAGTTGCTGTTCGAGTTGGTCTTGACTCCGAAGCCGTTAAAGGTGAGGGTGTTGCCCGCAATACTGTAGAACACTCCATTGGGTCCGCCGATGCCGCTGACGGCGGTTACGTTCTGTTTGTTGGCAAGATTGAAAAAGTCCGTGGACAATTCCATCTTAAACCGCTCCGTCAGCGTGACACGTTTGGAAATCCTGGCATCGGCGATCCACGGGCCGGGCATGCGGAAGGTGTTGCGGCCGATATCGAGCCGGTTGGTCCCGCCTGAGCCGTTTATGCCGCCAACTGTACCGCCAGGTGCGTTCCCGGAGACGACAGCGGAATAGGGTAGTCCGTTCTGGACCTGGTAGATCGAACTTAACTCCCAATCATTGGCGAGGCGACCGACCCACCCGCCTAGTCGCCACGGCGAATCCAGGATTCCGTTGAAGACAAACCGGTTCGGAACGTTGGTGCTGGAATTGCCGTAGTCCCGGTTGATGTTGAAGGGATCCAGGAAATCATTGGTGTCGCTGAACGTAGTGCCGTTGACGCCGTTGTCCAGAGCGTGCGACCAAGTGTAGCTAGCCGAGAACTGCATATGGTGACTCATGCGATGCGTGGCCTGCAGGACCAACGCGTTGTAGTTACTGACGGCACGGCTGACGATCGCAGTCATGGAACCGAAAGCGGCATTCGGCCGGGCGCCGCTAAACAGCTTAGTGGTGTAGGTGGGCGTCGTAATCGGGCCGCCGCCGATCGCGGTATAGGTCACGTTGGTAGTTGAAGGAGGCACATTTGTGTCGACGAAGTCTGGCAGCTGCTTGCCAAAGCTGCCCAAGTAGCTGGCGGACACCACAGTTCCCCAACCCAGATTATGCTCCAGGATCAGATCCGCCTCACGGATTTGCGGATTCTGGAAGTTGGTTTCGAAAAAGACGACGTTTCTTCCCGCGCCGGCTGGCAAACTGCTGAAGACCACTGGGAAAGCGGGAGCAGGCACCGGCGTCGTCGTGCTGGGAGTGAAGAAGAGCGAGTTTTGCCCTCCAGGCATGGCGGTGTTGGTAAGAGCGTTGAAGATCGTGGAGTTGATAATGCGCCCGTAGTAAATGCCCCAGCCGCCGCGCAAAACGGTCTTGCCGCTGCCGGTGAGGTCAAGCGCAAACCCAACGCGGGGGCCCAGGTTGTTCTTGTCGTTGGGCATCTGGCCGGTCTGAGGTACTGCCGGATTGATCAGATTGGCGAACGCGTCGGGCAGAAGTTCGCGCTCGTAGCGAAGCCCGAGCGATAGGCTCAGACGAGGCAACACTTTCCAGTCGTCCTGGACAAACACTGCTATGTCATTGGTGTTGAACTCAAAACCTTGCGGACCAAAAGCCTGCGAAAAATTCGAGTAGCACGGCACTGGAGTATTGGGAATACCGTTCACAGTGGCGCGGCATGTGTTGGGAGCGGTGAGATCGGAGAAGTAGTCTACCAGATTGGAGTAGCTGAACGATCCGAACTGGTTACGCAAGTTCTCCGCGTTGACGTGCACATGGCTGTAATCCATCCCGAACTTGAGGCTGTGCTTGCCACGAATCCAGTTCACGGTGTCCGCGATTTGCTGGCGCGTTTCATCGGGGAACGCCGGACGCAGCAAAAAACTCGGCAATCCAAACGTGAAGCCGTTGGTGATGGAAACTTGCGGCGGCAGTCCTAACGGATTTGTAAACGAAGGCGTCTTGAGCAAGTTGTGTTGCTCGTATGCGGTCGGAGTCTGGCCGTTTTCAAATTCAAAGTCGCGGCCGTATTGGAACCGCGCCTGGTTGGATAAGTTTGCCGTGATGAAACTGTCGACCTTGCCGACACCCCACGTATCTTTCACATAGTCATTACCAAAACTGGCGGTGCCGAAGGTGTTCGTCGCCTGCGTCTGGATTCCGGCCGGCGACCACCAGCGCATCCTGTTCACTGAGACCGACGCGCGGTGTTTCGGATTGATCTGCCAGTCGATCTTCGGAAAGATGATGTCCTGGTCTCCAGCGCGCGGGGTCGGGCCGAGCATAGTGGTCAACGCCGTCAGGTCGCTGTTGTAGGTTGCCGTGGCCTGGGTCGGAGTCATGCCCAGCCTTCCAGCCAGCGTGGTGATGTTGGCGACGCTGGGCGGAGCAAAGAAGGCACTCGGTTTGCCCGCTACGGCTGTTCCTGGGAAGTTGCGATGGTAGCCATCAAACGCCACAAAAAAGAAGAGCTTGTCCCTTATTATCGGCCCGCCAATCCCGAATCCCCAGCGATCGCGCAGGTCGGTGGGTTTGAAATTAACGAGAGAAAAGACCCCCGGGGAGGTCTGAACGGGTATGGTCGTGAATTCGTTGGCAGCGCCGATGGTGTTGTTACGACGGTAGTAATAGGACTCACCATGAATGGCGTTGGTGCCGCTCTTGGTGACAGTGTTGATTACAGCGCCAGCCGACCGTCCGTATTCCGACGAATAGTTCGAGGTGTTGACCTGGAATTCATCAACTGCGGCCAGGGGCGTGGAATAGCCAGCGCGGGTGCGGCCACGCTCTTCCGAGAAGAACGCCTGATTGTTGTCAGCGCCGTCCACCGTGTTGTTATTGAGAAGTGCACTCATGCCGCGAAAGCTGAGCAGGCCGAAGCCGCTCGAATCGCTCACCGCGCCGGGTGTCAGGATGGCAAAGCTCGACCACCGCCCGCCGTTGATGGGCAGGTTGGAGATTGCAGTCTGGTTAAAGTTTGGGGCAAAGTCCGGCGAGACATAATTGATCTGGGGGGCCTCGGCGATGACTTCGACCGTCTCTCGCGTGCCTGCGACGGCGAGATGCGGAGAGACCTCTGTCACTGCGCCGACTTGGACGATCACTTGCTCCACCTTATAGGTCGCCAGTTTCTCGTGGGTAATCGTGACCGTATACGAGCCGGGCTGCAACTTGATCACAAGGTAGTAGCCCGAATCATCGGCGGTTGCGGTTTGTTCGGCGTTCGTGCCGTTATTGCGGATGCTGATTTGCGCTTTTGGAACTAAAGCCCCGCTGGCGTCAAAGACCGTTCCGCCGATTGCGCCGTCGGTCGCGGACTGAGCCACAACGTGCGTGGCGCATATTACGATTGCGATCAGAGCCCCTACCAGCATCTGTCGCACGTGTTTCACAAAACCTGGCAGCATTGCCTTCCTCCCTGCATAAAAAAAGTAGAACCTGGCGGGAACTAACTGTTTGAGAAACCCGGCGGACAATCATAGCCGTCGGGAAGCGAATTGCAACCTGTGAAAATCGCCCGTTCACCGGGTGCGCGCAATGTTAGCAACTGATTGTTTTCAAACGGTGAAACCGTTGTTAAGAAAGCATGAACGCGATGTTCCGCCTGTGGAAAACGGGGCGACAATCCTGTTCCAAGCAAACGACCTGCAATCAGAGCCGTGAGGTTGCGGCTGGTGTCTATCCTCGGCGAGAATCTACGGCTGCAGGCCGTTCGCGGGCTGCCCGGGGTAACATTCCGTGCAGTGCTTGTTTGCGCAAATGAACGCTGCCGAAATTGAGTGCTTGAACACCAGCTGTTCCAGGCCCAGGGCCGGAGCGTTGTCGCTTGAGTGACGAAAGTCCCGGCACCGCGGGACCCGAGTTCCATTTTGGAACTCGCGACAGGTTACCTTTTGTCTAACCCCTAGAGTTACCAAAGCTACTTGTAAGGTGTAGCAAAGACAAACTATCCTTCGGCCATCCCCCGAAAATTAGAGTGCGTTAAGGAACTCCAGTATGATGGATCGCGTTTTCATACTCCTGGGTCTCTCACTGTGCTTGACAGCACCCTCCGCGGCTCAGACCGCCGATCAAGCTGACCAGCAGGAAACCATCAAAGCTCTTCTCCAGGAAGTAAAGGAGCTCAAGTCCCGTGTTGCGGCGCTAGAGGCCAAACAGATGGGTGAGCAGGCGGCGGCGCCAGTTCCGCCCGCGCCAGCACAGATACAATCTCCGGAGGCGGGGCCTTTCGGCATCGTTCACGGTATTAAGTTTCAGGGATTCGCGTCGGTAACCTACAAGGCCAGCACCGCAAATCCACCCGAGCTGGGCGCATCGAACGGGTTCCGCCCTGGCTCGGCCGGCAGCTTCAGCATCGGCGTGGGCGATGTGGAACTCTTCCTCACGTCCCAGCTGACAGCTAAGTCCAACGTTCTGGGTGAGATTACCTTCGCGGAGCAAAACAACGGGGAATTCAAATCTGAGGTCGAACGCCTGCTGTTTAAGTATGACCCCAAAGATTACTTGAAATTGTCCGTAGGGCGCTTTCATACCGCGACCAGCTACTACAACGTAACATTTCATCACGGCGCCTGGTTGCAGACCGCCGTAGACCGTCCGCTGGTGGTCGAATTCTCCGATCACGGAGGGTTGGTGCCTTCCGGGGCAACCGGCGGCTCAGTGACTGGAGGGATTCCTTCCGGCAAGTTGGGTCTGAATTACAATTTTGAATACGGCACGGCCAACACCGACCGCCCGCAAATCACTACCCCGGACGCCGGTGACATCGCGTTCCACAACGGCAATGAGACCACCGCCGGACTTTTTGTCAGGCCGGATGGGCTGCCGGGTTTGGAAATCGGGGGCTCCTTCTATCATGACCGCATCAGCCCGGCTTTCTCGGACGTTGCCAGCGGTCTCCACTTCGGGGAGTCGGTGATTTCCGCCCATGCGGTCTACGTGACCCCGCACTTCGAGTGGCTCAATGAGGGCTTCCTGATCCAGCACAAAGAGCAGGAGACGGGACATAGGTTCAACACGCCGGCGTTCTACAGTCTGATTTCGAATCAGTTCGGCAGGCACTGGCGCCCATACTTCCGCTACCAGTACGCGAATGCGTCCACAGGCTCTCCGTTGTTTCCCGACATTGGCAAACGCCACGGGCCCAGTGCGGGAATCCGTTACGACTTCAACGACTATGTCGCCCTGAAGACGCAATTTGACCACACCTACCGGCCCCCCTTGCCGGACTTCAACGATATCATGGTGCAGTTGGCTTTCCGGTTCTGAGAGGTGAACGATGAAGACGCAACGTAAGAAATGGGCCAGTTGTAATCTCACTCTGCTGCTGCTGCTGGCAGCCTGGGCTGTGCTGGCCCACAGCCAGAGTGACAGTGGTACGGACGTGGCCGTCATCGTGAATCCGTTGAATCCGGTGGACTCCATCTCAGCATCCGAGCTGCGCAAGATTTTTACTGGCGAAAGACAGTATTGGAGCGGAAGCCTCCCGGTCTTCGTTCTGGTGCGCGCCCCTCAGGCTCGCGAACGCGACGTCTTGCTGAACCAGGTTCTGCGCATGAACGAATCAGAATACAAGCAATACTGGATCCGAAAGATTTACAGCGGCGAGGTGCAGCGCGAGCCCCTGGCCCTGCTTTCCAACGGCATCCAGTTGGAGGCTGTCCGCGCCGAAAAAGGCGGCATCGCTCTCATCAAACTCGGTGACGTGCGCCAGGGTGTGAAGGTCATCAAGGTCGACGGCCACCTCCCCGGCACCGACGGGTACTTGCTGAAATGATTTACGAAAACCGGATTTCCAGCCCCCAACGTCCTCGCTGGCAACCGCCCCCGCCCAGAGTTCACGGCGCTTTAGATTAACGACTCTTAATGCGAGCTAAAGGCTCTTTGCGTCTCTTTTCTGATGGTCCAGCCAGTCTGATGGTCCAGCCAGTTTTATTGCTTTCAAAAAGCGTACTCCCATTTTAGGAATCAGCACAGATTGGTTAAGCTAACTATCACCTCCAGTAGCTGAAGGAATGGATGGTCTGAAGCTTGCCAGGTCAAAAGAGACAAAAAATTGCTAAACGGAGACCGATCACTTCGCAATCCCAGTCGGTTACCTTTGTTATGTGTACGCGGCATTACTCCCTGTACAAGTTGTGAAGGTTGTTTTCTCATGAAGTTAGTTTCTTGATACGGATGGCTGGTCAAGTGACACATATAATCTGTATCCATGCCCCCAGGTGGTAATTCGAGAAGGAAGTTTTTTCGATAGGAGGCAACACTCATGCGAATCGGGAAACTGATCGCGATCGCGTTTCTTTTCTTGGCCGCTGTTTTCGTCTTGATATTGCAGCCGTCCGGCGGGCCAGTTGTGCAGACAGCCTACGCGTCCTTCGACGATGGCAATCTTGATGATGCGCTAGCGGCAGCGCTTGCGGATGCCGGGTTCACCGGCAACATCCAGCAAATATTCCAGCAGCGGCTTGAAGCAAATTTAGGCCGCCCAATTGATCCAAAACTTGTCAATCTGGGCCGGCTATTATGGTTTGACAAGATTCATTCCATGCATCATGACAACACCTGTGGCGGATGCCACTCGCCGACGAATGGTTTCGGCGACTCGCAGCCCATGGCCATTGGCGTTCAAAACAACAACCTTGTGGGGCCGGACCGCGCCGGACCGCGCAACCAGCGCCGGACGCCTCTGGTGGTCAACACTGCCCTCTACACGGCGATGATGTGGAACGGCCGGTTCAATTCGATCGCGGGCAGCCCGTTCGATAACTCACAAGGCTTCCGTTTCCCATTTCCTGAAGACGATACGCGTTTCTCTTTCGCTCAAGACACCTTGCATGGAGTGCACCAATTGTTGCAAGCGCAAGCGCACATGCCTCCGACGGAGTTGATCGAAGTAGCAGGCTTCAACGGCACGTGTCCGAACGGCGTTCCCGACCCAACCTTAGGACCGGCGTTTTGCCAGTTTGATGATGGCAAAGGCGAAATCGTGCCTCTGCCTGACCCCAGCACGGGATCGCGCAACGAGCCCATCCGTCAGAAGGCCCTGTCGTTGCTTAACGCAAGCCCGGCCTACCGGCAGCTTTTTGGCGAGGTATTCCCTGAAGTGGCCGCCGGCGCACCGATCGATTTCTTTATGTTCGGCAAAGCCATTGCCGAATTTGAATTCACGCTCGTCTTTGCTGACGCGCCCATTGACAAATTCGCCCGAGGCGACAGAAGCGCTATGACTGCGTCCCAGAAACGCGGAGCGCTTCTTTTCTTCGGCAAAGCCGGGTGCGTGCAGTGTCACGCTGTTTCCGGCCGCTCGGCGGTGGGCGAATCCAACGAGATGTTTACCGACTTCGAGGAACGCGTGATCGGCGTTCCGCAAAACGCCCCGCAGTTTGGAGTGGGGAAGGGCAACGTAATCTTTGACGGTCCGGGCGCGAATGAGGATTTCGGCTTGGAAGAACTTACCGGCAACGAAGCTGATCGCTATAAGTTTCGTACGGCTCCACTCCGCAATCTGGCTTTGTCTCCCGGGTTCTTTCACAACGGAGCTTTCACCAGGATTGAAGACGCGATCCGTCACCACCTGAATGTCTTTAAGTCAACACACACCTACGATCCAGTTGAGGCTGGCTTGCCGGCTGATCTGACGCACAGCGTCGGACCGAGCCAACCGGTTCTGAAGCGGCTCGATCCGCTGCTAAAGAATCCGATTCACTTGAGCGACACGGAATTCAACGACCTGGTCTCGTTTGTTCGGGACGGATTGCTGGATGAACACGCGAAACCCGAAAACCTTTGCAAGCTGGTACCGGCGCAGGTGCCCAGCGGACTACCTGTGCTGCAGTTCCAGGCTTGCCAATAGAAAACGCCTGTTCCTGACCACTGTTACGGACGCAGTCCAGCTTTCGAGCGGGCTGCGTCCTTTAATCATTTCGACTGCATCGGCATCGAGATCGCTTCTACGCTTTCGACTAGGCGCTCGCGCCCTTGGCGGCCGGCATGCCCGCTCCCGGCTTGACGATGGCTGCTGCCACCAGACCGGCAAAGACAAATCCCAACAGGATGGTGAACGTGTAACCCAGCATGTACCTTGTGGGAAATCCGTACCAGTTCCAATAAGAGACGTTGGTGCTGATCGCGGCCAAAATCCCCGCCAGGGTGATGAACCACCAGCGGGCGGCAAAGCTCCAGAGGCTCGTTTGAGCCAACAGAAGGACTGCCAGTAGCACCTGAACGATGTTGGTCAAAAGCTCCGTCGCCAGCATGCGTGGGAAGCTGACCTCCCTAGCAGGGTGGTACATCAACAGACCGGAAGGTCCGGTGGCTATCTTCTGAAACTGTTGCTCCATGGCTGCGTTTCTCTCCGACCGGCTTGCGTTTGCGGAAAGGCCGCTGCCGGGAAACAGATACAGTCCCCGCTCGGGAAGGTTGGCTTTCATCGAGGCCATCACCGCCTGATCGTTGGGCATCTCCTTGACTCCTGCCTCACCCAGCGGCAACAACATATGCGCCACAAACGACCAGGCAAAAAATGCGAATCCTCCAAGAATTCCCGCCAAGAGCTTTCTACCCATAACGTTTCCTCCGTTCGGCACCATGCTGCAACGAGGAGCGATGAAGAGTCAACAAAGAAACGAGGCTGAAATTTAGAGCCGGCCAGGCGTACCCTGTAATCTAACAACAGGTGTGTTTGTGAGGGATCATTTTGGCAGAAACAGCTGATGACAAGCAGGTGAAGGCGCCGAAGAAAACGGCCGGCCAGCAGATCAAATCGACCTGGCCCTTAGTTCGGGAAGTCGTCCGTGAAAGAAAGTGGCTGCTTCTTGCTGGGCTGCTGCTGTTGCCGATAAACCGTCTTTGCGGCCTGGCCCTACCCTATTTCTCCAAATTCTTTGTGGACAATATTATTAACAAGCACCAGACAGACCTTCTCCCGCCGCTGGTCGGCAAGGTGCTCTTGGCCACCATGGTGCAAGCCATCACGTCGTTCACTCTAACGCAGCTTCTTTCGAAGGAAGGGCAGCGCGTGATTGCGCAGATGCGGCGCCGCGTGCAGGCGCACGTAGGCAGGCTTTCGGTGGCGTACTACGACTCCAACAAGACCGGCGCGCTGGTTTCGCGGATCATGAACGATGTAGAAGGTGTGCGCAACCTGATCGGGACCGGTTTGGTGGAGCTGCTGGGCGGGCTTTTGACCGCGACCATCGTTCTTGTCATTCTCATGCGCAAGAATGCGTTGATGACTTCGATCACCCTCGGTTTTCTGCTGATCTTCAGCTTTGCCCTCAAGAGAGCCTTTCAAACCATTCGTCCCATCTTTCGCGAACGCGCCAAGATCAATGCCGATGTCACCGGGCGGCTCACCGAATCGCTCGGTGGAGTCCGAGTGGTGAAGGGCTATCACGCGGAAGAACGTGAACAAGGCGTCTTCAGCGGAGGCGTGGAACGCCTGCTGCAAAATGTACTCCAGACTTTGACGGCAACGTCGCTCATGGGTTTGTCCTCCTCATTCCTGGTGGGGGCTGTGGGGGCAATCGTGATGTATGTAAGCGCGACCCAGAAGTTCACCGCGGGCGACTACATAAGCTACAACATGTATCTTGTTTTCTTAGTCGCTCCCGTGGTTCAGATCGCCGCTATTGGCACGCAGCTCACGGAGGCGTTTGCTGGCCTCGACCGCACGCGCGAAGTATTGAGCGAAAGCCGCGAGGATCAGGACCCGCAGCGCGCCACGTCGCTTTCCGAAATCCGTGGTGAGATTGCATTTGACCACGTCAACTTCTCGTACGAACCAGGCAAGCCGGTGCTTGACGATGTGAGCTTCGCATCGCAGCCGGGAACTGTAACCGCACTGGTGGGATCGTCGGGCTCGGGCAAGTCGACCATCATCGGTCTAGTTGCGGCATTCTACAAGCCGACCTCGGGCCGCGTTCTTGTCGACGGCGTTGACCTTAGTACGGTGCGGCTTGATTCCTACCGCCCCGCGCTTGGTGTGGTGCTACAGGATTCGTTTCTCTTCGATGGCTCCATCCGCGACAACATCGTGTTCTCCCGGCCCGATGCGACAGAAGAACAGATCATGGAGGCTTGCCGCATCGCGCATGTCGCGGAGTTTGCGGAACGCTTTGCCGACAAATACGACACTATCATCGGCGAGCGCGGCGTCAAGCTATCCGGCGGGCAGAAGCAGCGCGTCTCGATCGCCCGCGCGGTGCTCGCGAATCCCCGTATCTTAATCCTCGACGAGGCAACGTCCAGTCTGGATTCCGAGTCGGAAGCCTACATCCAGCAAGGACTGAAATACCTGATGCAGGGACGCACCACGTTCGTCATCGCGCACCGTTTGTCCACGATCCGGCAGGCCGATCAGATACTTGTGGTCGAGGCGGGAAGGATTGTCGAGCGCGGCAAGCACCAAGAGCTGTTGGCTATGAACGGACGGTACTTCGATCTCTATACCCGCCAGCACGGGTTGGAAGAGAATCTCTTCCTGGCCCCTGGTGAAGGAGACAAGGTGGAAGACCAGGACGGTTCGGGACGCCCCGCTGGCTCCGCCGCGCCGGATGCCATGAGCATCATCCGCGGCCGCGAACTGTAGGAGGACATCGGGTTATCGGGAGATCGGAGGATCCGCCAAACGATAGCCGCACGGATTGTAGACATGATTGCGCGCGACTAACAACTGATACGGATGCCCGATCACCCGATGACCCGATCAGCCAATTTCCTTAAAAGTGGTTTTCCGCCAAGGCCGGCTCGGCGACATTCTGCTTCGTCATCGCCCACGCATGCTCCAGTTCGCCGCAGCAGAAGAAGTCGCCGGCATGTACCTTGGTCGCGCAAAACGGGCAGTCGATGGCAACCGCGATGGGAAGGTGAAAGAACGTGGCGATGCGCGTCTTTTGCCGCATCATCCAGCGAAGCTGTTTTACCGTGTTTAGACCGTTGTTGTTCATGGGAATCCGACCTCGTTACAAATTGCACCTCAGCTCAGGCACTGTGAATAGTGCTGCGAGTGGTACGAGCGTTTCAGGGTTTTTGAGCTTTTGGGCGAGAGATGCACTGCCATTCGGAGGAGATTGGGTTCTACCCCGGCCTTGGTCCTGCCAAACGAATCTGTCGACAGTGATGCCGCAACAGAGTAGAATAATGTAGCTACGAAATGGTAACTACAGGCAATGCGCTTCGAGTGGGATGAGGCGAAAAACCGCCAAAATCTCGCAAACACAGCATCAGCTTTGAGGCCGCGACGCTTGTTTTTGACGATCCTCATGCTCGGAGCGAGCAAGAGCGTGTCGTTGATGGCGAAGAGCGATGGCAAACCATTGGAACCATTGGAGCCCTGGTTGTATTGGTGGCCCACACGTGGCGGGAAGAAAACGGCGAAGAAGTGATTCGCCTGATCTCAGCTCGAAAGGCGAGTTCGGCGGAAAAGAGAACCTATGAAGCTTACAAGAAGTCAGGCTAAGCAAATTCGCGCTCTGAAACGCATGAAGGATGAAGAGATCGATTTCACGGACATCCCCGAGAAGGTGGATTGGAGCAAGGCTGTCGTGGGGAAGTTCTACAGGCCGATCAAGAAGTCGCTGACGATTCGGATTGATGCCGACGTACTCGCCTGGGTCAAAGGACAAGGTAAAGGATACCAGACTCGAATCAACAGGTACTTGCGTGAGGCGATGCTGAAGACGAAGAAACTATCTCGACCTGCGACTAATCGGAAGAACGGGTCTGCCTCCTAGCAACCACCGCGTCAGACCGCCGCCTGGCCGGTGTTGCCTTCTTTCGCCAGACGCGCCTGCGCCGTGTCGTAACTCTCTCCATAGATGGCGGGAACTTTCGCGCCCATGGGCCGCAGGTACATGGAAAGCTGCCCGCGATGGTGGATCGTATGGCTCATCATCAAGCGAAGGAAGGTCACTGCGGGCAGCTGCAATATGCCGCGAAAGTCGATGATCTTGGCCAGTTGCTCCCCGTTGAGCTTCTCCAGTTGTTGCACAATGCTCGCAGTGCTCTCGTCCCACCAGACGGCGATGTCCGCGGAGTTACGCACGGCGTCTGGGCGGTTGATGGGGGTAAAGTCAAACGTCCCGGCCGCCACTGCGTTGGCAAAGCGCTTTTCGGACGCCACAATGTGCCAGGCCAGCTCCAATGCGGTTTTGGAAATCGCGTCGGGGCGATAGCTGCCCTTGTCCAAGGGAATGGATTCAATCACCCGCTTGGTCATCTGGTGCTCCGTCTTGATCGTTGGTATTGCCTGGTCTAAAACAAACTTGGCCTGTTCGGGTGTGAGCTGTGCAGAAGACACGATGTCAAGCTCCTTCCTAGAAGTTGATTCCTCGTATTGTAATTGTGGAGAAGGCCCAGGAGGAGAAGATTTTCCATTTGTTGAAATAAGGAGAAGGGCCGCATGAGCAAAGACACGACAAAGGGGAAGCACTTCATTTATCTTTGAGGGTGCCGTTTCGTTTATGAAAGTTCTCGTGATAGGCAGTGGGGGCCGAGAGCATGCGCTGGTGTGGAAGCTGCGCCAGTCGCCGCGTGTCGCGCAGGTGTTTTGCCTGCCGGGAAACGGCGGCATCTGCCGGGACGCCACATGCGTTCCCGGCGATCCCAAGAATCTAGAAGGCTTGCTGGCAGCGGCCCGCGAGTTGCAGCCGGACATCACCGTGGTGGGACCGGAGCTGCCGCTTTCGCTCGGCGTGGTCGATGAATTTACGCGTCGTGGGCTTCGCATCTTTGGTCCAACCCAGGTGGCGGCGCAGTTGGAGTCGAGCAAGAGCTTCGCCAAGGAATTCATGCAGCGGCACAACATTCCCACCGCGCACTATGCCGTGTGCGCGTCGGAAGAAGAGATCCGCAAGTCGCTGGGATTGTTTTCACTTCCTGTAGTGGTGAAGGCCGACGGGCTGGCTGCCGGCAAAGGAGTGGTGATTGCCGGCACGAAAGAAGAAGCGGCCGTGGTCGCCACGCAAATGCTGAGCGGAGAGCTTCTGGGGACGCCGGCCCGGCACGTGGTGCTGGAAGAGTTTCTACAGGGCGACGAGCTCTCATTTCTGGTTCTGAGCGATGGTGAGCGCGTGGCGCCGCTGGTCGCTTCCCAAGACCACAAGCGCATTGGCGAAGGCGATACCGGCGCCAACACCGGCGGCATGGGTGCCTACTCGATCGACACGCTGGCCGACGAGGCCATGGTGGAGTGGCTGCTGAACCACATCGCGCGCCCCGTGGTCCAAGGCATGAAGTCAGAGGACGCGGAATATCGCGGCATCCTTTATTGCGGACTGATGATCACCACTCGCGGTCCAATGGTGCTCGAGTTTAACTGCCGCTTTGGTGATCCTGAAACTCAGGCGGTGTTGATGCGTCTGGATAGTGATTTGCTCGAGGCCGTCGAGGCTTCCATTGAAGGCCGCGTGAGCGACGGTCTCTTCAAGTGGTCGAACGATGCTTCCTGCTGTGTGGTGGTAGCGTCCGGAGGGTATCCCGGCAGCTTCGTTACTGGAAAGGAAATTCTGGGGCTGGAGCGCGCGGCGCAATTGGAGAACGTGAAGGTTTTTCATGCAGGCACCAGCAGCCGTGACGGCCGTTTCTATTCGAACGGCGGACGCGTGCTGGGCGTCACGGCGCGGGCTGCCAGGCTCGAAGAAGCGATTGAGAAAGCCTACCAGGGGGTGGCGTGCATCAGTTTTGAAGACATGTATTATCGTCGCGACATCGGTGCCCGCGCGTTAAGACAAAGAATATAGAAGGAAAGGATTGCATGCCCGAAAGTCCTCTCGTTTCCATCGTGATGGGTTCGGACTCCGATTTGGAGATCATGAACGAAGCCGCAAAAGCTCTGGACGATTTCGGAATCGCGTACGAGATCGACGTGACCTCCGCGCACCGCTCGCCGGCACGGACCAGCGAGTTCGCGCGAACCGCAGCCGGCCGTGGCGTCAAGGTCATCATTGCCGGCGCTGGCGGCGCGGCGCACCTTGCGGGAGTGATTGCGGCCGAAACGACGCTGCCGGTCATCGGCGTACCCATACCGTCGACGCCCCTGAATGGACTGGATTCTCTACTGGCCATGGTGCAAATGCCGGCGGGCATTCCCGTCGGCACCGTCGCCATCGGAAAAGCCGGCGCGACCAACGCGGGTATTCTTGCCGCTCAGATCATTGGCCTGAGCAGTACCGCTGTGGCCGCCAAGCTGAAGCAGTTAAAAGAGAAGCTGGTCAAGAGTGTGGAAGAGAAATCGCACAAACTGCAGCAATTGAGGAAGAGAACATAATGCGCTGCCCGTTTTGGCGCAAAAATCTCGACGCCGCGAAGTCGGGTCTCGTGTCGTTCCATGTCTGATTCCTTTTCCGCCATTGCCATTATTCCCGCCCGTCTGGGCTCAACACGCCTCGCGCGCAAGGTACTGCGCGAGATCGCAGGCAAGCCTATGGTCGGCCACGTGTACGAGTCTGCCAAGAAATCCCCGTTGCTCCAAGACGTGATCATCGCTACCGACTCCGAGGAAGTAATGCAAGTCGCCCAGGCCAATGGCTGGAAGGTCCAGATGACCTCCGCAGCCCACCGCAGCGGCACCGACAGGATGCATGAGGTCTCCGCGCGCGTGGCCGCCGATGTCTACGTGAACATCCAGGGTGATCTGCCGACCACGCGTCCGGAGCATATCGAAGCGCTACTCAGGCCAATGCGCCGGCCGGAAGTCATGGTTTCAACCATTAAGACGCCCTGCAAGCCCGAAGAAATCAGTAATCCCAACGCAGTAAAAGTCGTGACCGACAAGAACGGCCGCGCGTTGTACTTCTCCCGCTCTACCGTTCCCTTCGACCGCGACCAGACCGGCACCCTTCGCTACTTCAAGCATCTCGGCATCTACGCTTATCGTAAGGTCGCGCTCGATCGTTTCTGCAGCTTGCCGGAGTCAACGCTGGAGGCTGCCGAGCGGCTCGAACAACTGCGGTTGTTAGAGAATGGCATCGACATCTACGTCGAGGAAACTCCCTTTAACACGGTAGAAGTCGACACTGAAGAAGATTTGAAAAAAGTCGAAGAGCTATTTCGCAATTGCTAGAGCGGTTTCAGCGTTCGTGGATTCCCTTCAAATCGACGACGGTGTCATTTCGAAGCCGCAGGCGAGAAATGGGCTCCGCCCAAAGCCCAGCGGGAGCAGATCCTTATCGCGCTTTGCGGGATCAGAGCCTGTCCTGAGGTGGTAGCCGAAGGAATGACACTTCCCTTTGCGGCTGCTTTGCCGTTGGAGCACACCATCTTGGAGTTGCGATAGTTTGCTGCTGAGTCACAAATCTAGGTCGCCAGACTGGGACGATGTTTCCTGGCCCATTCCTCCGCGGCGGCAATGCGCTTCGAGATGGGAGGATGAGAGCGGAACAGGACTTCCACTAGTCGCGAAGGGTGGCTCTCGCCCAGGTTCTGTTGGTTCAGCTTCTCCATCGCGGTGACATATGGTGCGATGCTGGGCACGGATTTCCAGCAATAGAGATCTGCCTGGCGCTCGGTGTAGCGGGAGTAAGCGTTGCGGGCCGGCATCAGTAGCAGCGAGAGCCCGCTAAAGACCAGGACCAACAAGGGCATGTTGGCGAAATCGGTCAGGTGCTGGAACATGTGCTGTTCGTAGATAGCGTATTGCAGGACTTGACTTGCCGCCCAAAAGCCGAGTAATGCGACACCGATTTCGACCAAGATGATTTTGAGCATGTGTCCGTGGACGTGATGGCCGAGTTCGTGTGCCAGCACAGCTTCGATTTCATCGTTGCTGTAATTCTCTAACAGAGTATCCGCCAAGATGATGCGCCGTGTTGCGCCTAGTCCCGTGAGAGCAGCGTTGGCTTTCTTGCTTTTTTCGGAAAGCTTCCACTCGTACACGCCGCGGACACGTGTTCCGGCTCGTTCGCTAAGTCTGATTAGGCGTTGCTTCAGTTCCTCGTTTTGCAGAGGCGCGAACTTATAGAACAACGGGAACAGGAGGACCGGAGCAATCTGCGCGAAGAAGATGAACAAGCCAACAAAGATCATCCAGGCGAAGATCCACCAATGTTCGGCGGACGCACGCATCAGTGCGTAGACGATCTCCGCCAGCATCGTCCCCAACACCAACCCGAGAATCCACCCTTTCACCTGATCTTTGATCCAGGAGCCCAGCTTTTGATTGGAGAGATGGAAACGGTGTTCCAGCCGAAAGCCGTAAAAGTCGAGACCGATGCCTAGCACTTTGCTCATAACGCTTAGCAGGAGCACGTAATAGAACAGGCGCAGCACGTAGTAGTCCCGGCCCAGGCGGACGGCGAGATCGCGCAGCGAGTTGGTCCACCCCGTCGCCAGCAGCACGGTCAGGAATCCAAACCCTACGACCAGATCTGCGATTTCCAAACGGCGTTGGGCGCGGTTGTAATCGCGCGCTTCTACAGTGTCCTGCTGATTGGTCTTGGGCAAGGTCATGTTCTATTGTTTGCGATCGCTGCGCAGCACACCGAACATTCTAGAAATACCGCGGTTGCGCCGCAAGCCGATAACGCAAGCCGGCCCCGGTCCATGAACTAGAAGAAAAACTGTAAGCCGGCTTACGGAATCTTGGGAAGCTCGCGCCGCAAAGCCCGGCCGATCCTGCGTTCGTGCCACAGTCGCACCGGCCTAGAGTAATTGATGATACCGAACGCGGCAATCGCGGCCAGCAGCAGTCCGCTGCTCACAACCAGAAAGAACCGAGACGCGCCGGTCTGCGCAACTTGCAGAAGCACCAGAACGTTGCGCGGCGTGAGCAACATGGCGACGGCCAGCGCGAGCAACCCCAACCCTGCTAACAATCCGGTAGCGTTCTTGGCCCAGCGTCCCGAGGCGTGATAGTCGGCGAACAGAGTAAACCCGTAGGAGATCAGAGCGGCAATTACGACGAAGTTAGAGACAATGGCAATCCAATCCTTGAGATTCATAATGAGAATAGGACGCGCCACAGGCCGCCCCAGGTTGGACAGGTCGAGCGCGCCGTAGGAAATTGCCAGAATTGCCATGATTGCCAAAATCGCCAAAATTGAAAATCCTTTTCAATCGACAATTTTGCAATTCCGGCGATCCTGGCAATTTCCCTGTTAGAACACCAGAAAATGCTTTTTCTTCTTCTGCTGTGCCTTAGCCGCTGGAGGTTTGGGGGTGTTCGCAGCCACGAGCACGGGCTTATTGGTTTGGTTCGGGCTTGCGCCGGCGTCCACATAACCCGGCTTGATTTCGATGTAGGCTTGCTCTCGGAGTTTGGTGAGATAATCACGCGCCGCCGGTTCTAAGCGCTGCGAATAGATTGCCTGCTTGATGTTCTCTTCCACGTCCTTCAGCGGCGGAACTCCGCCGGCTCGGTGGGCATTGACCTTCAGAATGATAAATCCCTGCTTGGTTCGGATCACGTCCGTGTACTCGCCCGCTTTCAGCGAGAAGGTTTTGTCCTCAAAATCCTTGGCCAATTCGCCGCGCTTGAAAGTACCCAAGCGCCCACCCTCGGCAGCGGTGGGGCCGTTGGACTGTTGTTTGGCGAGATCTTCGAACTTCGCGCCTTTTCTTAGCTGCTCCAGAAGCGCCTTAGCCTTGGCTTCTGCCTTTTCGACGTCGGCTGGATCCTCCACGACCGGCTGCGCTGCCTGGTCGGGCTTCTTTTCGTCTTTGTCTTTGGTCTCGGGTTTATCCTCGGTGGCAGGCTTCGGCGGCTGTGTGGAAACCAGGATTTCGCTCAAGCTGACTTCTTCGGCGCCTTCCAGTTCCTTCTGGTGCTTTTCATAGAAGTCCTTTACGTCCTGGTCGGTTATCTTTGAAGAAAGGTGCGATCCAACCTCGCGGCCGATCACCTGCTCGGCTACCACGCCGGTACGGATCGTTTCCTTGAAGTCCTCGAAGGAAATGCCCTGTTTCTTGGCTTCCTCTTCTAGAGCGTCCATGGTCGGCAGATTCATCTGCTGACGCATCTGGTTGAGCCTCCGGATGACTTCTGCATCGCCGGTGAGTCCCAGCTCTTTTCCTTTTTCCAGAAGGAGCTGCTGGTCGATCAAGCCGCGCAGGGTCTCTTTCTCCTGTTTGTCCCACTTGCTTTGCCAGTCGCCGGGGAACTGCTGTTGTAAGTCGCTCCGGTCTTTCTCCTTGGCTTTCTCGAAATCTCCCCGCGTAATGATGGCATCATTTACGCGAGCGATGATCTCGTCGACGATGTCGCCGGCGCGGACCGCTCCCGCGCAAAGCAGCAAGGTGAACGCAACGAACAATGACTTTTTGATCATAGTGGGGACTTCCTACAACCTATGAACGCCAGGGAGTTCAGCTTAATGCGATCTATTCTAACAGCTTTAGCGGGAAGCACTTGCTGGTTTGGAAAAACCAAGGGTGCACGAGGGCCTGATGCGCAGGTCGGCTAGGGCATCCACGAGGAGGGAACTCCAGCCCCAGCGAAAGTACGGAGACGCAGTGTGGGGATCGACACGTAACAGAGCATGACTTCCCGAGATAATCGGGTGATCTGGTGATCGGATCATCGGGTCATCTGAGCAGGTTTGGAATTTTCAGATCAACCGATGACCCGATCGACCGATCACCCGATCTCACCGGGAACTCATACCCCGTTACGTGTGGAACGAAGGAAGAATAAGGTAAATCGACTATTGCGGTTTTTTCTTATTCAGCACGTTGTCCAGAAGGTCCTTGAGTCCTGGTTGCTGCGACTTGTCTTGGTTCTTCTTGCTCCCGGGCAGAAGGGCGTTTTCCAGAGTGTTCTCGAGCCCGCTAACTGCCGGCACGAAAACCGGATTGGAAGTCTTGCCATGGACGAGAAAGGGTATGCCTTTGGTTTGCATCGCTTGGGAAACGCCGCCCAGATTGGCCAGCATGCCGCGCGAGGCATTGGACAATTTGAGCAGCATCTGGAAATCCAGCGAATTGTTGCTCCCCACGACTCCGTTCCCGGTCAACGAGCCAATCGAGGGTACATCGAGCAAAATATTGTCGGCGCGAATGCCCTCAGGAGCCACGCGCAGGCCCGAGCTGAGCGTCTGGATTAGCGTATCTTCACTGGATTTCAGGCCGGCTAAGGCTGCTACGGCGCCAAGCTTAGAACTCAAGTTGTAGCCGGATAGGTGAGTGTTGGAGATGTTAAACGGCCCGGTGATGACCAGCCGATCCAACGGGCCGTCAGCCGCCATATCCATGTTGATCACGCCGCCCTTCAGGGAGGCCCCTGGGGGTAGTACGAGGCCGAATGCAGGCAGCAGGCCTTCCACGTCGCTCACTGCCATGTCCTTGCCTTGAAGTTTTAGATGAGCGACTGCCTCCGGGGTGCGCGTTTCAACCGTGCCTCTGGCGGTCGCAGTGCTGTTGCCGGCGTGGAAATCCGCTTTAATGTCGCCGGTGTCGGAGTCAAGACCGTAATCCGAGGTGTAATCGAACAAAACCGGAGCCTGCGCCGCCGATGCGCCTTTCACCAGCTTGAGACCAGTGGCTTTGGCTTTGCCATCCGAGTGCAGGCGTTTGCCGTTCGACTTAACTGTACCCTGGAAATCCAACGTGCCGCCCAGACCAGAGCTGGGATCAAGAAAGCCTGTGGCCCCGAGGTCGGCGTGCCTGAGATTCAGGTTGGCGTCGAGAGGAGTGCGTGTGGAGTCTGTGCGGTCCAACGGACCAGCGTGCCCTTCAAGATCCAGCGCGCCGCCACCCGGCGTGACTGCTGAGAGGGTGAACGGCATCACGCTGGCCGTGGAGATATAGAGCGCTACAAGATGAACGTTCCGATAGCTGCGCTCGCGCACCCCAGTATGCCCGCTGCTCTCGCCGACGTTCACTTTGCCGTCTACGATCTCCAACGTGCCGATCGTGAGCTCCGAGGCTGAGGAGCTCGAACCTGTCGAAGGCGCCCTGGATGAAGACGAAGATGAAGATGAAGACGAAGACGTGGCTCCCAGCGTGGAAAAGTTCCATTTGCCCGCAGCGTTCTTCAGCAGCAAGATGTCAGGTTTCTGAACGGTCACGGAGATGACTTCCAGACGGCGGGAGAAGATGAGCGGCAGCACTCGTAATCCGACTTTCAATGCCGAGGCCTGCAGGAAGGGCTCTTTGCTGAAAGCCGGGTCGTCACTGATGGAGATGTTCTCTGCCGCCGCGCCTCCGCTGAAGATCGATGCTTGCAATTTGCCGATGTGAACCGGACGGTTGAGGGCAGCAGAGAGTTTCTGTTCCAGCTCAGGACGGAAGGCGTCGACATTGATGAACAGCGGAACCGCCAGGGCCGCAACAACCAGGACGCCTGCAACGATTCCAGAAACGATCAACAAACGTTTCATGAAGAAAATGTTAGCAGAAACCGGCCATGCCGAGGAGCAATTGACAAAGCTAAATACCTGCGCCAGTATGACCGGGTCATGAAGGCCACGCGCTGGTTAACGATTGGGATGTTCTTGCTGGCGGGCGCTGCACTCTCCCAGAACACGGAACAGTCTGCTCCCCAGCGAATCGAGAGATCAGAAGCCATTGCCGTGGGCAACCTAACCGATGTCGTTGCTCCACAGTATCCCGGCGGAGACGTTGAGAAGGGGATCACCGGCAAGGTCGTTCTGCAAATCGTGATCGATAAAGAAGGCAAGGTCGTTGAAGCATGGGTCACAACCGGACATCCCATCTTGGCGGCCGCTTGCCTGGACGCAGTAAAGCAGTGGAAGTTCCGGCCTTATGTTTTGAACAACACGCCGGTTGAGGTTGAAACCACGGTAACGATTGAATTCATTTCTGACCCGCCCTATGTTGTTACGCCGCAGCCTCTCCGCAGGCCAATGAGAATTCGGCTGTCTGCGGGCGTTGCCGAAGGAAACCTGATTCGCAGAGTCGACCCACTCTACCCTGCGGAAGCCAAGGCCAATCACATTCAGGGAGATGTTGTTCTCCGAGCCACGATCGACAAGGATGGAAATGTCGCCAATCTGAAGCCTATAGAAGGCGACCCATTGTTGGCTGAAGCGGCCATGGCAGCGGCTTCACAGTGGAAGTACAGACCCTATCTCTTGAACGGCCAGCCAATCGAGGTTGAGACCGCCATTCGAATCAGGTTCCATTTGTGAAGCCGTCCACGCAATATGTGGGAAATGGAATGGCCACGTTAACAAATGGTATCCGTTCTGGACAAATATTACCTTCCGATGCTGTGCCTTGTTCAAGCGGGGAGCGCTGGCTTACAACCCGTAATTTTTTCGCAGGTAGGCGGTGATCTCGTTCTCTAACTCAGCGTAGCCGCCGTGGATGGTGTTGCGCATCGCTGCTTCGACGGATTGTCCATTGCCCAGCCGCTGCACGATCCGCGCCAGATCGCTCATGCCCCAGGTGTTGCGGATATATTCGGCGGCGGCAAGCGCCTCGGCGTAGGCTACAGCCGCTTCGTCGCTGCTGAAATTGGAATAGTCACCTTCGAGTTGACTCAGGGGAATTTGATGTCCAGAGGAGTAGACTGCGGCGAGCCGGCTGCCGAAGGCGGCCGTGGTGCGTCCTTCCTCCAGCTGGGCGATGCCCTCATTTAGCCATCGAGGAACGCGACCCGGCGCTATCTGATGGATGAAGGAATGCGTGAGTTCGTGGCGGAGCACGCTGGCCAGCTGTGGTGTCATCGACTCCACACCGGAGATAGGAACACGGATCTTGCCGTCATTCAACGCCCCCGTCCAAGACGGCGCCTGAGTTATGTCGAAGTAGGCCTGGTCGGTGTAGAGCGAAACGTAGATTGTCTTGGGCGTAGCCCCGAGTTCGCTTTCCAGGTCACGATAGTCATTTTCCAGCGTTCCCAGAATCTGTACGCCCAGATCGTCAGTCCGGTGCGAGCCTTCATAACGAAGCGTGAAGTGACTGCTGTTTTTCTCTCGGAAGTCGGCTTCTGTCTGTGATTCCCGCTCCACTTTTTCCAAGAATGCCCGCACTCGTTCATCGGGGCGGAGTTGTAGCGATTTCTTGAGAGCGGCGATGGCTTCGCGGTTGCGATCATTCTTGTAATAGGCGTAGCCCAGAACGCCAAAAGCGGAAGCCGACTGTGGACCAACCGCACTAGCGGCTTGTTGCGCCTGAGAAAGCGCCTCTGCCTGACGTCCCAGACGCAACAGATCGAGAGCATAGGCTTGCAAGTACATCGAATTGCCGGGCTGGAAGCGCAGAGCTTTTTCCAGATAACGCGTCGCCTCGGCGACATTGTTTCGCCCCTCCTCAAAAGCGGCGGCGATGGCATTGGCCGCGGCCGATTGCTCGGGGATACCCTCGGCCTCGATCGCCTGGAGCGCGAATGTGTCCACCGAACCGTTGCGGATGACTCGTGCCATGATCGGACTACTAGCGGCCGGCAAAGGCTCGTGCACCGGAGGCATTTCTGCGGAAGGCAGGGACTTGGAGGTGGCTAGACTGGATGCCGCCGGACCGCTTTCGATCCGATCCACAATCGACTTCGGGATCGTCAATGAGTCATTGCCAATCCAATACTGGACGCGGCCCTCGTACTCTTGCACGCTATCGACGATAATCCGACGGCCACTCTTAAGTACGATGGTGTCGGCTGCCGCAGTAGCGCCCAACACGGCCAAGCAGCAAAATGTAATAATCGTTCGCACGTGAACACCGATTATGCCACGCCTATGCACCGGTCTCTTGCTCCGTTTATAACGAAGGTGTTACTGCTGCTGTGCGCGTTCCTAGGCGTACCTTCCTCGGGCGCCGCGGCCCCGCCGCAGGCGGGATCGGCGAAAAACGCCGCGGCCCTCTACAGCGACCTGCTGAATCCGGTTCTCCAACCCTCCGACGTTTACCGGATACGCGATGTTGCCATCGAACGCGAAGACCTGCACGTAACCCTTAGCGATGGGACTATCGGCCTGATGCGTTCCGTCAACGGCCACGTTACGGGTGCGGTTTTTGAAGGCACTGGGGAGATTCTTTTGTTCCCGCCCAACCGGGCCGAGCGCGTTTCCATGGCGCTCTTCACCGGCTCCGGCGTGCTGGAGCAGGGCTTCAATTCAGCGTATTTACGCTTTTTCGATGACAAACTGGTCGATGAGCTGCGCGCCGGATTTCGCACTACACAAAACGCCGAGGAATTCATCGGTCGCTGGGAAGCGGTGGCCAAAACTCTGGCCCGGGGCGATGGCCTGCAAATCCTTCGCGCCATGATCAACTCGCAGGACCCGGGTTCGCGCTTTATCCATTTCCGGCTGGGCGGAACGCAGCTGGGGGTTTTTGACGTACTCTTTGATGCCCATTCCCAGGAGCAAATCATGGTCGCGCAGGACCGCGTGAGCAACGGGACCTCCTATATGGATATTTGGACATCTTTTCCGATGCGTTCCGCGCGCGCAAACGGCGAGACGAATCCAGGCGGCAATCCGCCCCGCTTTGAGGTTTCCGATTACCATCTCAGAGCGCGAATCCAACCTCCTACCGACATGAGCGCGGAAGGCGAACTCACGCTTACGCCGCGATATTCGGGCCAGCGTGCCGTGGTTCTGGAGCTTTCCCAATACCTGCGCGTGACTGACCTCCGCGTTGACGGAAAACAACTGGAATTCATTCAGAACGAGGCCGCCACGGGAAGCGAGCTGGCGCGTCGGGGCGATGATATGGTCGCGCTCGTCTTTCCCACGGTCCTAGAGAAAGACCAGCCTGTCCGGATTTCCTTCAGCTATTCCGGCCCGGTTATGTTCAACGCCGGCGAAGACTTGCTGTACGTCGGGTCACGCGGAACGTGGTATCCGAACGCCGGGCCCGCCTACGCCAATTATGATCTGACATTTGACTATCCTGAGGATTGGACTCTCGTGGCCACCGGCAAGGCTGCCGGCAGTGTCCTCGAGAACGGCCGGCGCACTAGCCGGTTTGTTACCGAGAAGCCTATCGCGCGCGCGGGTTTTAACCTGGGAAAGTTTGAGAGTGCGCGCGCGACGGCAGGCACCGTGGCGGTGCATGCTTACGCGGGGAGGAATGTAGAGCAGCAGCTCGCGGCCGCGGAGGCGCGTGCGGGGCGGCATCCTCTACCGGCGCGGGAGGTTCGGCAAATCGCGGAGCAAGCCGCTGCCAGCATCCAGTTTCTCTCGGCGGAGTTGGAGCCGTTCCCCTATTCCAACCTGGAGATTACCCAGATTCCGGGGTTGGTCAGCCAATCCTGGCCCGGGCTGATCTATCTTTCCAGCATGGCGTTTTTGGGTCAAGAAGACCGGAACGCGTTGGGTATTCATGATCCTTATACCGAGCTGCTCTTGAGCCGGCTGATGCTCACCCATGAAACGGCCCACCAATGGTGGGGTGATGCCGTGGATTGGATTTCGTATCGCGACGAATGGATCATCGAAGCGCTCGCCAACTACTCCGCTCTGATGATGCTGGAAAAAGACGATCCCCAATCCATGAAGATCGTGCTGGACTACTACAAAAGCCAGCTCCTGAGGCAGGCTGGTAGCGGCATCGTCAGCGACGCAGGTCCGGTCACCCTGGGCACCCGTCTGAGTTCTTCGAAGTTCCCCCAGGCGTATGAACGTGTGGTTTACGGCCGCGGCACGTGGATAATCCATATGCTGCGCACCATGCTGCGGCAAGCCGGAGGCAACAAGAACGACGACCTGTTCTTCGCGGCGCTGAAAAGCCTCTTGGCCAACTCGCCCAGCCACAAAGTCTCGACCCGCGACTTGCAGCGCGCCTTCGAGCAAGTGCTCCCGGATTCGCTTACCTACACTCGCCCAGCCACAAAGTCTCGACCCGCGACTTGCAGCGCGCCTTTGAGCAAGTGCTCCCGGATTCGCTTACCTACGAAGGGAGAAAATCGTTGGATTGGTTCTTTGACGCCTGGGTCAACGATGCCGCCATCCCTCAATTCAGCCTGCAGGATGTGCGGATCGTCGCCACCGGCGGCAATGTGAAAGCCAGCGGTACGATCGAAGAGAGCCACGCAGCCAAGGATCTGGTAACCGCCGTTCCCTTGTTCGCGGTGGACGAAGCGGGAAAGTCACATTTCCTCGCTCTCGTTTTCGCCGACGAAGCCAAGACGCAATTTACCCTCAATGCTCCAGCCGGTACGAAACAACTGCTGCTCGATCCCGAAGGAACTCTCCTTCGGCGCTGACCATGCCTGCAAGCGCCACAGAGCTGCCCCCAGCTACCAAAGGATATCGTTAATATCCCAGTGGGCATGATCTGACTTGCTGCGGGCGTGGACGGTTTTACCGCCTGCGGCCGGTTGCCGCGGGAGTGGATCTAGGGAACGATCCCATAGGCCAGACTTCCGTTCGGAACTCGATACAGGGGAAAGTGCGAACGCACAAATTCGTTGAGCCAGCGAGTCACCCCATTGACACCCATGCGTCCATAATCGTGCCACACGATGACGCTACCGGGATGGCAGCACTCCAAAGCCTTCAAGGTATCGTTTCTAACGTATTCATACGTGTGCGCGCCGTCAATAAAGAACAGGTCGATGTTTTTCGCATATGGACTGAAATCGAACGTCGCGCTGTCTCCCAGTAGGCGGTGTATCTTTGCCGTGTCCTTGCGTCCCTTAAGGGTTTTTCCTTTTTCAACTGAGCTAAGCGTCTCATCCATCACGGTAATGGGAAGGACGGTATTGGAGCCTTGAGGAAGATCGAGGGTAAAGATTTCAGCGTCCGGCGCGTTCGCGGCAAACTGCAGAGCGGTATAACCTCGGTACGTTCCAATCTCGAAGATGCGCTTGGGGCGAACCAGCCGGGTGATCAGACAGAGGCTCACAAGATCAGACCCGCCACTCGGCACATCATTGATCCAAAAATCATCGGTTCCAAGAAACAAAGAGACGTCTGCGAATTCTTCGTGAGGCAGGACCTCTCTTACGTTTTTGACCGGCAAGCCGTTGCGAAACAGGGAATCGTAGAAGAACAGAGTTTGCGTACTGTAGAACGCCAATTGACGTGGCCTTAGCAGTTTCGCTAGCGATCGCAAATTCGCCCCCAACAGAATATTGCGAATGCCGATGCTTGCCGCACGAA
>Ga0209648_10000367_pt1 | contig 33863 bp, 33 predicted proteins | sample GraSoi2013_115cm_FD_185830 | JGI IMG/M metagenome (GOLD analysis project Ga0209648, IMG submission 185830) | Grasslands soil microbial communities from the Angelo Coastal Reserve, California, USA - Sample 9_17_2013_115cm (SPAdes) (version 2) | ecosystem: Environmental > Terrestrial > Soil >...
GTTCCATTCGCATCCAACCGTCCAGTTCGCTCGCGTAGAAATACCAACGTCCGAAACGGAAATGCCCTGGCACCTTGCCACCACGCGCCATGCGCTTAATTGTCCGGGGATGAACACCGAGCACTTGGGACGCTTCCCTGCAGGTGATCGGGCGCTCGATTCCAGTTGGCTCGCTTCGCTTATCAGCGTTGAGCGCAGAACGACGCATTTCGTTTGCGCTTCCTGTCGCTGTCGCATCCCGAAGTTGAACCAGTGACGGACTGCTCCGCCTTTCAATCGCAGGAGCAACCGGTGAAGAAGTTTCGTTGCGATCTAAATTCTCCACTGCCCCCTGTGACTGCACTGAGAACGAATCCACTCCGATGCGCAAGCCATGCACTCTTGGCGAGTCTGGGTTCTGGCGCTGGCCGAGTTGGGTAGTGCGGTGTTTCATTGCTTCCTTCCAGAGTCTTCCTGGACTTCTTTACGACTTGACTCGAGTCTTGCACCTTTACATAATGTTTGCAAATAACTTAACAAGATGCAACTATATTCGAAAGGGTTGCATCCCACACCACGAAAAGGAGGTCCTTGATGCGTGAAAAACCCGAGCAACCCGAGGAGCCAGGAAAATCCAAGAAGCCTCAGCAGCAACAAACTATCTCTTTGCGAATCAGCGATGCCTTACTCACGCGACTGGAACGTGTCAAGCAACTCATTTCCTCGAAGACTGGGGAGAAGGTCTCAACATCAGACGCCGCCAAACAGCTTCTCGAATCGACTCGTGAAGACCGCCTTGATGTCGTAGGCCTGATGGCGCAGCCGACCGAGTCCCTTCTCCAGATTCGTAGGAAGGGAGAAGCGCAACATGTTTTGTCGAAGGCCGAGTGGATACTGCTCGCGCACTTTGTGCAGCAGGGATTCGAAACCTTTTCCGGCAGGACGCCGAATCCGATCTCCCGCGAATCTCTCCTCGCAATCCTCGATGCATTCTCAGCCGTTTACGAATTGCGGACCCAGCGCAGTTCTGGATGGGACTCGTATTATTTGAGCAATCTCCCTTCTGAGTTCCGCCCTGCAAGATCGAAGGGTTCCGACGGCGATCAAGCGAGTTCAGACATCGTGCGTCGGACCGTGGCCGAGACTCGCAAGCGTCTGAGTGATCCGGCAGTGAAGGTGGAATCGTTCTTCGCTGCCCGCAATCTGCACATCTTGCTGGAGGACGAAAAGCTTCCGGCGGCTGACACCGTAAGCCGCGCACTCCGCCCCTTCTGGCCGGTGCTTTGGCGACTCGCCGCACGAGGGCACTACTTCCTCACGGGAGAACGACTTCGGGCGAAGTCCGCGACTCAGGACTCTTTCTATCAGCCGCCGATCCCCTCCATCAAAGAAGGAGACTTCACGCTCTCGTTTAGTCGAGGAGAGGGCAACGACCTCTCTCTGCTCCTGAGTTTCCCCGGTCCCCGTGCTCCGATGTATCCGCTCACGGGCTATCCCAAGATCACGGAATTTCGGGCCTTGCTGATCGCGCTGGCCCCGGATAGCCCGATCCCCCGATGGGAAGCCGAGTACTTTTTCGGTTACGTCGCGGCGTCGGAGGATGGCAAGAGTAAGGACTACTGGTTCCGCGCCAACGCGAATGGCATCACGTTCGGCTTCTCCGAGAAGGGGTGGAAAGCCGTGCAAGCGCTATTTCGCCGTGCCTGGGAGCTGCCTGAAATTCGCATGGCCTGGGACGCGCTGACACTCGAATACGGTGAGCTGTGATGCTCGTCTCCTTCGGCGCAGTGCCCGAAATGGACGCGGCCAAGTGGCCGCATCGTCGGCATCTTTCCGACCAAGAGAAGAGCGGTGCCTTCGGCACCGGGAGTTGGACTGACACGTCACCCCCAAACGGGTGCCGCACAGCAACCAAGGTTGCCATATGGGAACTTGCTGAAAATCCAGCAACTTGCCGCGAACCAATTCCGTCACACCGCCGCGCAGTAACCAAGGGTTCCCGTATGGGAACTTGTTGATTTTATTGGGTAAAAGTCGTTGTGCTTGTTCGGCCTCGTTGCGCGCAACTTGGACCTTACTCGGGAGCATTGGTGCTAAATCGGACAAAAGTTTGGCCCCGAGCCTAAATGAGTGCCTTTTGCAGTTCGTCCGAAAGCATTGTTTGATCGACTTCGGAAAGCTTTTGGCCCTTTTTCGTCATATAGAACACATCAATTGCCTTCTTGCCTCCGGTGTCGACCAAGGCAACCTCGATGTTGCAATCGAGGCGCGCCATTGTCGAGGCCAACAGATACAATAATCCTCTTTTGTCTTGGGTCACGATCTCTAACAGGGTGCACTGTTCCGACGAGGTATCGTCGAATTTGATTGTCGTTTCCACATTGACCTTTGGAATTTTCGTTGTGGAGGCGGCCTCCGGTGTGCGCAAAGGCGATGCAAGAGAAGTTGGGCCCTGCAGAACGTCGGTAAGATTGCGCCGAAATCGATCTATTTCACCCGGGTTTAGCTCAAAGGTGCGAGAGGAATCGGTGAAGTGAAAGGAGTCAAGGACCATTCCGGCGGTATTCGCAAAGGCTTCGGCTTTGACGATGTTCATTCCCCAGCTAGTCAGGACGCCCGCAATTGTGGCGAACAGACCCGGTCGGTCCGCTGTCAGGAGCGTAAGACTAAGCGCATGGGGGGCTGACGTCAGCTCTATTTGCACAGGTTCTATGCTCAAGCGTTGAGATAAACCAAAATGATTCGCAATCTCCGCTGCTGAATGCACGCCCAAATATCGCCTGGGAAACCCCTCGAGAAAACGCTCGATCTTGCCCGACTCTTCGCATCCGGTTAGCGCGCGCAGTTGCTCCAAAAGAGGTTCTTCGGCAGGGGCATGCAGCCGGTTGGAATCGAGGGAATGCGTCAGAAGGTTCGACGTCGCAAGATAAAGCTGCAAAAGCATCTCGGCCCGCCAAGGAGTCAGGGCTTCGGGATTCACAGCGTGAATATCAGCATAGGTAAGGAGGCAAAGGCGCTGGAGGCGCTCGCGAGTCTCAACCACCGCCGCAAAGGAACGGACCGTTACAGGGTCGAATATATCCCGGCGCTGCATCGTGGCAGACATTTCCAAGTGTTGTTGAATAAGGAAGCGCACTTCGGCTTCATCCTCCGGGGAGAGCTGCAATCGCTGTGCCGCTGTTTCCAGAGCGTTTAAGCTGCCGGAAACGTGATTCTCCACCGGCATTCCCTTACCCACGTCGTGAAGTAACAGGGATAAAACAAGTAAGTCGCGTCTCTCCACGGTCTTCCACAGAGTGGAAAATGGCATGTCCCGCGCGTCGCTAGCTTCTGCCAGCGCCTGCAAGTGCTCGATGGTTCGCAGAGAGTGCTCGTCAACCGTGTACCTATGATAGAAGTCGCGAATGACCAGTGAATCGATCAATGCAAACTCGGGCAGCACCTCCGTAAGCAGCCCCAATCGTTGCATCGGCCGCAACGCCACGCCTGGATAATCCGAGCCCAAGATCTGTTGGAGTTGCTTCCAGGAGATCTCCTGATTCTTCGCCGGCAGTTCGGGATGAAAGAAAATGTAGGCCATTTTGCGTTCGGCATGTCGACACATCTCCAATCCGGTCTGGGCGGCTTCCGTCAAAAGGGCGAAGACCGCGGTTCGATCGGAGAACGCTGTGGAGTCGAGGATGTCAAACTGACCGTTTCGGATGGCGTATGGTTTACCCGGGCTAAGTTCGATCTTTGGAGGCCGCCCCGCGAGGAGTAACTTCTGCCACAAACTATGCGCTGTGATCGATTGCAAGCTCAGGGAACGTTGGAGTTGGTGGTGCAGCGTCCGCGCATGTCTGTAGTATATTCGCATCCACTCTGCTGCGTTTCGTTTGATACCGTCCTTGGCTCCCAAAGATTGTTCGGCCGCAATGGTCTGCAACTCGTAGGTCAAGGTGTTATCGTTTCTTGCGTTCTGATAGTGAAGGAAACACCGAACCTGGCTTACGAAATCCACGGCATTCAAAGCCATATCCCGCTCGACAATATCTGCACCTCGGATTTCACTCGTTCTCCCGGCAACCTGGCTCATCCACGCGCTCGCGTGAAAATCTCGCAGCCCTCCCGGTGAGTCTTTTACGTTAGGCTCGAGATGAAAGATGGTATTCCCGTACTTAGCCAGCCTTCGTTTGGTCAGTTTGGTCAATTCCTCATGCAAAAATGACCGATACATTTTCTCAGTGCGTGGCAGAACCTTTTGTTCGAGCTTTTGATAAACCGTTTGATCACCCGCCAGGAAACGCCGATCCATCATCGAAAGGTGGAATTCCACATTATCTCGGTCGACGCGCTTGCTTTCATCCAGCGTGCGTGCGGCTGAGCTGACACGAAATCCTCGATCCCAGAGCGTTCTCGTGAATTCCGCGAGAACAGCCTCCAGCTTCTGTTCCACTCGAACATTTACGAACAACAATAGAATATCGAGGTCGGAATAGGGGAAGAGAATTCGCCGCCCAAACCCGCCTATCGCGAGAACAGCGAGGCCTTCGGCTTCTAGGTTGTGAGCGTGAGATGCGACCTGCAGGGCCTCTTGAATGTTTCGCTCGGCCATTTCACACAACGCCTGCAGCGTTGCGTGGACACTCGAGCCGTTGAGAAACGCCTGTTGTATCTTGTGTCTTTCTGCTTCACATTCCGCCTTTGAAGAATTGGCGCGCACTTGAGACGAGTCCTCAAGGCTCCTTAGCTCAGTCGGTTTTGGATCAAGTCCGGGTCTCGCTGCAGTTGTCACGTTGTCTAAAGAACGCTTTCTCCGCGTTCATCATTGCGAATTCGGATCGCGTCACCCACGGTCGACAAGAAGATCTTGCCATCGCCGATTTTCCCCGTTTTCGCCGCCTTCAGGATCGCCTCGACTGCCAAATCCACGCGCTGGTCAGGCAGCACCATCTCGATCTTGACCTTTGGCAATAAATCCAAAGTGTATTCCCGGCCTCGGTAAACCTCTGTGTGACCTTTCTGCCTGCCATGGCCGCGCACTTCCGTTACGGTCATGCCCTCGACGCCGATTTCGAGCAGGGCGTCTTTGACCGAATCAAACCGCGACGGCTGGATGATCGCTTCGATTTTCTTCATTAACTCTCCCTTCACTAATTAGTTCTTGAATTCTTCCGAGGTGATCGCAGCAGTCAGACTGCCTGGCGCGTGGGCGCATCATGCACGAGTGCACGCGGGTTCGCCAACCGCAGATTTTGCATTCAATGAATCACAATTTCACCGACAACGCAGAATTTGAATTCGGCGGATTCTTATTTTCCGTTGGCGTTCCGAAAAAGCAGCACGTACAGTCTGCCGCCAAAGCGACGACAGCGTCGTTCTCCCACACGCCAGTCAAAAAGGAGAAATCGGAATGACAGTGTTCTCAAAGTGTTTTGCAGCTTTCTTAATGAGCTCGGTGCTGATGCTCTCCGCTCCGGCACAAACGCCTTCTACCGAAGATCCCAAGGCCTCGAGCGGAACATCGGCAAATACCACTTCGCCAGCGCAAGAACCTGCCGCTCCTGCACCGCCGACCTGGTCAGTGGGTCCCATCGATTTCAGCGGCCTGGTCGACGGGTATTACAGCTTTAACTCCAACCACCCGGCATCCCAGGTCAATCAGCTCTATAACTTCAACGACAAAACCAACCAGTTCAGCCTCAACATGGCGAAGCTGAGCCTCGCCCATACTCCCGACCCCGTCGGCTTTCAGGTCGACCTGGGTTTCGGGCGCGCGTTCGAGATTTTTAATCGTCAACCCAGCGAAAGAGCGTCGGATACATTTCGGTTCTTGGAGCAGGCCTATTTGAGCATCAAGCCGCCGAAGGCCAAGGGGCTAGAAGTAGATTTCGGGAAGTTTGTTACCAGCGCCGGTGCGGAGGTAATTGAAACCAACGGAAACTGGAACTATTCTCGGTCGCTGCTCTTCGCTCTAGCAATTCCTTATTACCACTTCGGGGTGCGAACTTCTATCCCGATCGGCAAGTATTTCACCGGTGGAGTGCAGATCGTAAATGGCTGGAACAACATTGGGGACAACAATTCTGCCAAGACGATCGGTCTGACCGCGACGATCACAACCAAGAAGTTCGCCTGGAGTAGCAACTACTACGCCGGGCCCGAAAACAACGACACAAGTAAGGGATGGAGGCACTTGTACGACACCACTGTGGTGTTCACCCCTTCGACCAAAGTCAACGGCTACATCAATTTCGATTATGGCCAAAACGCGAATTTCTCTCTCGTATCTGGGATTGCTGTACCCGGCGTTCCTCCACTCAGCAAATGGTACGGCTTAGCTGGTGCGCTTCACCTGCAAGCTAACTCTCACTGGTCTTTCACTCCGCGCGTGGAATGGTTCAAAGATAAAGATGGATTTGCCACGGGAGTCGCCCAAGACCTGAAGGAGTGTACGTTTACGGGCGAGTACAAGATGGTGGAGGGCCTCCTCGCGCGGCTGGAATACCGCCGCGACTGGACCAACCAGCCGTTCTTCGATTACGGAGGCGTTCTCGGATCGAAAAAGAGTCAGAACACGGTGACGCTCGGCGTCCTCGCATATTTCGGGCCCAAGCGCTAGCTCGTGCTGATCAGTAGTTGAAATCTGGAAAGGAGAAATGCAATGGCAACAGTCAGTCGTACACCAGCGGTAGGAGTTGCCGTACAAAGCTATGCGCAATCCGCCGAAGGGAGAAGCTTGATGGGAGCAAATCGCACACAAGGTCTTGGCATCACTGCCTTCCTGGCGGGATTCACAGCACTATCGGGTGCTATGTACTCCGGGAAAACTCTGCTGTACCTCGTGGCGGTGGCATTGATCGGAGTTTCTATTTGGGCCTTCCGAAAGGTTAAACCGTTGGAAAATTCAGAAAATTAAGGAGCTAAGAATTAATGATGATACTCGTCGGAATTCTCATAACGCTCTCGGGATTTGTGATAAGTGTGCTCAGCTTGGCTTTGAATTCGAATGGCGCGCGGCTGGCAGTCGTTGTCCTCGGACTAGCCGTCAGTCTGTTCGGCATCATCGGTGTTCTCAATCGGGCCTATCTTAAGAATGCAATCTGGAAAAAGGGGTGAGACGAGCATGAAAATCGCGACCAAGACACTACTCGCACTGACTATTGGGGCCTTCTGTTGTTTTGCGCCGTTTAGCTTTGCGCAAACGCCCCCGGCGACGCCCGCAGCCGCGCCGAAGCCAATCACCGATGCCGATGTCGCTGGTGCTCCGGTACCGAGTGCGGACACCAGGGCCAAAGGCGACCCGGACGGCGCGCTCACTGGCACAGCAGGCGATATCGCTGTAACCGATACAAAGAAAGGGACGACCATCGGCGACCTGGTAAATCAGGTCGGCCAGAATAAAATTGCCATCAACTTCGTTTGGACGCTCGTCACTGGATTCCTTGTGATGTTCATGCAGGCCGGGTTTGCCATTGTCGAAACCGGTCTTTGTCGCGCCAAAAACGCCAATCACACTATGATGATGAACTTCATGGTCTATGGTGTCGGCATGCTGGCCTATTGGCTCATCGGCTTTGCGATCCAGATGGGCGGGGTCGGTGCGGTTGCCAACCTCGGTGGCACTCCTCCTTTGAGCGCGGAGCATGTCATTACAGTGTTCGGCAAGCCCTTCGGGATCTTTGGGCAGAACGGCCTTTTCTTAGTGCACAGGGGAACTTATGACGTGGCGGTGATGGTGCTGTTCCTCTTCCAGATGGTTTTCATGGATACCGCCCTCACCATCGTGACCGGTGCGGCTGCCGAGCGCTGGAAGTACGCGGCGTTCGTCATTTCCTCTTTCCTGATGGGTGCGATCACCTATCCCCTTTTCGCGAACTGGGCGTGGGGCGGTGGTTGGCTCTCCAGTCTGGGCACCAATTTCAACTTAGGCAAGGGCTACTCTGATTTCGCCGGATCGGGAGTGGTTCACGCTGTCGGAGGCGTCACAGCGCTCGCCTTGGCAATGATGATCGGACCACGCATTGGTAAATATGAGCGCTCCGGAAAATCGAATGCCATTCTCGCGCACGACATCGTGATTGTCCTTACCGGCTGCTTCATACTGGCCTTCGGTTGGTTTGGGTTCAACCCTGGCTCGACGCTAGGTGCTTCCAGCAACGGTGGCCTACGCATCGGGTCGATTGCTGTGAACACGATGCTCGCGGGTATGGCGGGATCGTTCGGCGCAATGCTGTACATGTGGCTGCGGTATAACAAGCCGGATGCGTCGATGACTGGCAATGGCTTGCTCGCCGGGCTTGTGGCCATCACTGCGCCTTCCGGATTCGTAAATCCGGTTGGGTCAGTGATCATCGGTCTTATCGCCGGCGTCCTTGTGTGCATCTCTGTGGAATTCGTAGACCGGGTGATGCACGTCGACGATCCAGTAGGCGCCATTTCCGTGCACGGCACGAACGGCTTATGGGGTGTGCTTTCTGTCGGTTTGTTCGCGGACGGAAAGAGCAATTATGGTGGTTCGTGGAATGGTGTAAACGGCGCGGTGACGGGCTTATTCTACGGTGATAACGGAGGCCAACTCGTCGCGCAGTTGATCGGTATTGTGACCTTAGTAGGGTTCGTCTTCACGCTTAGCTTCGTGTTCAACCTTTTGATCGATTGGGCGGTAGGTCAGCGCGTAGCAGCCAAGTCCGAACTCGAAGGTTTGGATCTGCCTGAGATGGGCGCCTTGGGCTATCCCGAATTCGAGCTGAAGGCCGAAATTTAGCCGGAGGAGCTACGCGAATGGCTACCACAACAACACTTCAACCGAGGCCGGGAACGCTCGTTCCCGGCCAACGCCCGAATCCCTTACCAGCGATTCCCTGGCGAGATCCCCATTCGGTCCCGCCGGAAAAGCTGGCGGAGTTCATCGCTGAGCTCCAACAGGCCTGCGTAGAAAACCCAGATAACGCGGACTTGCATACCTGTCTTGGCATGGCCCACGCCATGAACTATGACGTTTATCGCTCAATGGACGCGCTTGAGGCAGCGCGACGCATCGAATCTGAAAATTTTCTTGCGCAGTTCAAATACGCCGAATTGTATTACCGGATTCGTGCACTAGATAGAGCAGAGGCGGAAACCACGCGTGCCCTCGAACTGGCTGGAACTAGTTGGGAACTGTCACTTGCGCGGCGACAACTCTCGGAAATTCGCCGCCTGCGTCGGGAAGGGACGCAGAAACCCACATGGTCGAAATCGCTGAAACTTCCTTTGATCGGATTTGTGGTCCTCCTGATGGCGATCTCCTGGTTCTTTATGGCCTGGAAATGAAATATAAGTGGCAGTACTTTTTAGCCGCCGTCTTCTTCGCCTCCTACTTGCTGGTTTCTAGAGGGGTACCGCTCCTGCCCGTGTTAGCTGGGTGTGTGGTGGCCGCCTTCGTTACTTGGTGGAGGCTTGCGCGGCAAAACGCACGGGGCCGCTAAATACACACATGCACGATCTAATTCCTCTTCCGCTCGCCATGCTCATCATATTTGGCTCGGCCAAACTCCTGGCCGAGCTATTCGAGCGTTTGGGCCAGCCAGGAATTGTTGGCGAGATTCTTGCCGGCGCGCTGGTTGGTCCGAGCGTGCTCGGGTGGATCCATCCCAACGAAATGTTAAAAGCATTGTCGGACCTTGGAGTTATGTTCCTCCTTTTTGGCGTTGGCCTGGAAGTTAAGGCTTCCGACTTGTTGAAGGTTGGCGGCAAGGCTACCTTGGTGGCAACTCTTGGCGTGATCGCCCCATTTTTTGCGGGGTGGGGAATTCTGTCGTTATGGGGAGCGCCGCAGATTGAGGCGGTCTTCGTAGGGGCGGCCATGGTGGCCACCAGCGTCGGAATCACAGCTTCGGTTCTTTCCGCGCGAGGACTACTTCATGAAGTTGCTAGCAAGATTATCCTCGCTGCGGCCGTGATTGACGACGTACTTGGGCTTATTGTGCTGGCCATTGTCAGCAGTGTCGCGCGTGGGCGCGTCAATTTTTGGGAGATCGCACTGATCGCGACGCTGGCAGCCGCGTTCACTATGGTAATGGCGGTCTGGGGCACAACTGCGGTGAAGCGCCTACTGCCCATTTTTGGATCCCGTGCGCGCGCGGATGAGGCGGAATTTCATATCGCCATGGTGTTTCTGTTCGCGCTGGCACTACTGGCTCAATACACCGGAGTTGCAGCCATTGTTGGAGCGTTTCTGGCCGGCCTGGCCCTTTCGGACAGCGCCGACGCCCGCGTTCGAACTCTAACGCGCGGCGTCAGTGAACTGCTCGTGCCCTTTTTCCTTGCGGGCATCGGCCTGCACCTCAATTTCGCAGTCTTCCGCTCAACATCAACCGTGGTTCTGGCGTTCGTGATTCTGGCCACAGCTATCGTTACCAAGTTGATTGGCTGCGGTGCTGGCGCTCTTTCACTGGGTTGGAACAATGTTCTGAAGATCGGTCTCGGAATGGTGCCACGAGGGGAAGTAGGGATGGTCGTGGCGCAGATCGGTCTCGGCATGTCGGTAATCAGCACGCAGATCTACAGCGTAGTCGTTTTCATGGCGGTTGCGACTACTTTGGTCACGCCCTTGCTGCTGAAAATTGCCTTCCGGCCATCCGCTTTGACGCCAGTTGAAGCTTGGCCTGCGGTCGAGAAGTCACAAGGTCTAATTTAGCGCGCAGCAACGCTCGCAAGGCACTATTCGTTTTGTCGATCGATTCGAGCAATTGTTCGATTTGCGCATTTCAAATTCGCGCGATACCCTACGTGGCCTGATGTACTTGTATTTCTTGCTCGAATTCCGTTCGTGATTTCGATTTTAAGGAGATTCATGGCCAACGAATTGCGTAATTTTCTTGAACTCTCTTATGACGAACTGGAGCAGTTGAATCTGGAGTCTAAGGAGCAGCGCAAGAATCGCGTAACGATCGACAAGATACAGGAAGCGCGCCTCAAGTATCTCACCGACGAAAAGCGCATCAAGGCCGTCACTGTCCTGTTCAGCGACCTTGAGGGTCGCCTCCACATGCTGGACTACGACAAGAAGTTCCTCATCAAGAGCTGGGACAACCTCACTTTTGACGGCTCTTCCATCCGCGGCTTTACGGCGCAGCGCGAGAGCGACCTGCGTCTCGGTATTTGCTGGGACGCATTTTACTGGGCGCCTGCGGACATCTTTGGCACTGGCAAGATTCTTGTTTTTGCTGATGTCGTCGACAAGGACGGCACGCCCTACGGAGCCGACATTCGCGGCCTTTTGAAGGGCTTCGCGGGCGACTTGTACAAGAAAAAGGGCTACACGCTGAATGCCGCGAATGAGATCGAAGGATTCTTGTTTCAGGGTGCGGACGCCGAGCGTCGTTATCATGAGACAAATACATTCAGCTACGTGAACACCGGAGGCTACTACCATTCCCTCCCTGGTGATCCGCTGCGTACGTTCATCGACACGACTGCGGAAGTGCAGCGGGCGATGGGCTTCCAGAATGAGAAGGATCACCCGGAAGTTGCGCCGTCGCAGTTTGAAATCAACTATGGCTACGGTGAGGTCGTCGCTGCCGCCGATCAGATCCAGCTCTACAAACTGATCTGTCGCCAAGTGGCCACCAAGATGGGGCTGACCGCCTGCTTCCTGCCCAAGCCGGTCGTGGGCGTCAACGGAAACGGCATGCACACAAACGTTTCCATCAGCGAAAACGGGAACAACTTGTTCTGGGATCCCAAAGGCGAAGAGAAGCTCAGCAAATTCGGGTGGGCTTTCCTCGACCGCATCCTTACTCACGGAAATGACATCTGCCTTCTGCTCAATGCCAGCGTGAACGCTTATCGCCGCCTCGACCCGCACTTTGAAGCGCCCAATCAGATCAAGGCTTCGGCTGTCGACCGCGGCTCGATGATCCGTATCCCCATCGGAAACGAAAAGAGCATGCGCGTGGAAGTTCGCTCCGTGGCGCCGGACGCTAATCCGTACCTCGTCATGTATTCGATTTTCAAGGCTGGAGTGGACGGAGAAACCGCAAAGATCAAGAACTTGCGCCAGGCGGAGCGCTATTTACCGGCTAACATTTATACGGCGCTCGACCACTTTCGCAACGCTGAATGGACCACGACCCTTCTCGGAGCGGACGTGAAGGGACGCTATGCCGATCTCAAACAGGCTTCGGCGGACCGCTGTCCGCGTCAGTTGGGTACCTTCGTCAAAGCGCCCGAGGTGCAGTACCACCACGAAGTCTACAATCAGTTCCTTTGGAATCTGTTCTAGGGCCGTGCAGCTGATGGCGGGACCGGATCGGGATTGAGCCTAGCCGATGGTTGACGTCGGAGACCAACTTCCCCGTCCCGCATTAGGTCTGTGCCTAATGAAGAGCAGATGTCCGATAACCCGGCTAAACATCCAAGATACCTTTTACCAGCCAGAATAAGTCAGTATTGAACCTGCTTAGAATGTGTGCGCGTAGTAGCCCTTTTTTCCGTGTACGCTGAGATGCTGAGGGCCATTGAGCGAGCGCACCTTGACCGCGATCTTGCGCCAGCGTCCGTCACGCGTCTTGTTGCTCGGCTGGTATCCTAAAATGTACTGGCTGTGTAGCTCTGTGCCGATCTTTGTGGCAATCTCTGACAACTCATTCGGATTCCGCACGGTGAAGACGCGCCCGCCAGTCAGTTCCGTCAGTTCACTGAGCAGCAAGGGTCCATTGAGTTCCGTCAACGTTCGGCGGTGATACCCCGATTCAAAGATGCCGATAGCGTAGAGCTGGATATCCGCTTCTCTCACTAGCCGTTTAATCTCGTCCTCACTGTAACGGCTGTGATTATCCCCTCCGTCGGAGATGATCAGGAGGGCTCGTTTGGCGTTGCGAGCATTCCTCATTTCACTGATTCCCAAATATAGCCCGTCGAGTAGGGCTGTAGAGCCGCTCGGAGACACCGTAAGTAAGCGATTCTGCAATTCTTCAATGTTGTTCGTGAACGGACTGAGAAGGTCGGCATGCGCGCTGAACCCGATCAGAAACCCTTCATCGTCTCGATTAACAGTCTTGAAGAATTGAACGGCCGCTTTCTTGGCGTAGCTGAATTTGTTGGCCATGCTGCCGCTGATGTCGAAGATGACGCCGATCGACACAGGGACGTCTTCCGACGAGAAATTCACGACCTCCTGTTCGATGTTGTCTTCGAAGATGCGAAAGCTATCGCGCTCCAGAGATGTGATCGGGCGGTCGCGTGCGTCAGTGACGGAGACGTTGACGAGCGCCAAATCTACATCTGCATGGATGGATTCACCCACCCTAATTTGCTGGCCATGCGTGTCATGCTTCCGGTCGCTGAGGACCGCGGATTGGGCAGACGCTGATGTGCCGACAGTGGAGGTGGCAAGGCCAAAGACTAGCGAGAGAACTACTGGCACGAATAAGACCCGAGTTCCGATCGCGGGATTCTTCTTCGAGAACCATCTCGTCGTTGATATGCGAACAGGTCTTCTTGTTGGCTTGCTACGTCTCATAGGGTTCACTTCTCGGAGCGCATCAGAGTGATCTGCGAATAGCATAACAATGGTGATAGATGACGTCGACACTCGCACCGGAGCGCTTCGCAAGCAGGGACAATCGGTGCATTGTGAAAGCACCCTCGCCCACTAGATCAAGCATCGCCTCCAGAATCGCTTCTTCCTTGTCTTTTTGTTGGGCCCATAGAACTAGAACATTCATTCTAACAAATCCGCTTCAAGCCCGATCAGGTTCAATATCACGACCGCGTTCTTCATTTCACTGTCCTGTCTTTCAGCACTCGGCTGCACGGCGCTGGATTGGACACAGGCGATGCAGCCTGATCCGATCAGCGATCCGGCGATTGCTTCCCGAGAGGGTCATGATCCGCGAGGGCGACGTGAACTGGCCTGCGATCCAATGACCTTGACCCTTGACAGCGACCCCTCGGGGATATTCTCACAGCCCACCGCGGGAGGTTTGGGATGAAATCCAGTTTACGAGCAGATCCAGACGAGGAAGGTGAAGGCTCACGGAGAAAGATTCCGCTCAACGGCATCGCTATCATAACGAGTAGAAACTCAACCATTGCCCAGTTCCGCAGATTGCGATCGTTCAAGCATCCGGCTGCTGATCTCGGAAAATTCAGACACTAATGCGTTTGTACTCCTCCCGGCCAGCGTCGCGGCGTCGATCTCAGTGCTCAACAGGATGGCCGTTGCCAAGTCTGCACTGCACTCCAGACAGCATTTCTCTGTTCTTCCGGGAAGCTCGAATAATGCCTCGATACGGCCACAAACACAAACACTACACTGTGCAATCGAATCCTGCTCCGCGCCCTTTGGTCCAATTGACATGAGAGTTCCTTCCTTGGGTCCTTGCCGCTCCTCGCATGTCTCTCGATTCGGAGCGCATCAGATTGATCCGTTAAGGCGCGGAGTCGGTTCGGCCGTCTGTATGGGACAGCCATCACGAATCGACAATCGTGAAGGCAGCTACGAACGGCTTAGGCGACACGTCATGCCCTAACAACAGTCATTTCAGATGGTAAGGAAAAGCCTCTGAAGAAATCCTGAGCCTTTTATCAGGAAAGCATAAAGCGAAAACGCCAGCGCCACGGTATTGAGTCATTCCCCCAAAATGACGTCCTAACAAATTCCTGATGAACTCCTCAGGACTTTTCAGCGTCCTCTCTACGATTCTCTTTTTAACTCAAGCAGGACTCCCATTTGTCATAGGGAGGGACCGATGTCACTCAACGTATTTCTTGCGTTTTGCATCCTCGGCATTGAATTCATGATCTACGCGTTCTTTCAGTGGACCTATGGCGACAAGCGCAGCGCACTCGCCCGCCGAATAGCCGCCCACAAGAATGGCCTCAGGGAGCGATCACAGCGGCCTTTCCTCGTCCCTTTACAAAAGGTCCCTTTTGGACCCCAAGAGCTGCCCCACCCCGCCAGCGGGCCGCGTGAAGAACGAAGAAGCCTGGTCTCCGGAAAGTCCGAGTAACGGATAAAGTGGATTACCTCCGGGTAGCCGACGATACAGCCGCTAGAAAGCCCTCACGACTAACTACCTTGTTCCTTAGGCTGATTACTGGCCGCAGCGTTCACAGTATGCTACGTTGACCGCGCTCAGCTGGTGAACCAAAATTTCGCAATGACCTGGCCTGGGTTTCCACGACTCCTTGCTCAGTAGACTCTCCGAGCAGGTGGCACTTCACCTGGAAAGAGTGGGCGGCCGCGCTCGCCGAGGAATTCCAACTGGCAACAGAGCCCGCGACAAGCTGACGCGCCGCGTCGCGCGCGCGTAATGCTCTTGCGTCTGTTCTTCGGAAGCGTATAGTTCACACATTCGCCCACTTTTCGAGGAAGGTCTGGTGTCGAACCCCAAAACGGCTCCCTCGGCTCCAAAGCCAGTTGCCAACAACGGCTGGATCCGCAAGTCCGACTTGGACGCGTGGCTCGACCGTCATCTGCCCGTGCCCACGCAAATCGTCTCAAACGCAGAGTTTCATCCCATGCTGCAGACGCCGGAGCAACGCCGCCTCGAGTGGGAGATCGTGAGAGGAGCCGGCCGCGAGGCGCTCCGCGCGGGCATCGACCGGCGCCAGTTCCTGCGCTCGACATGCGGCACGGCCTTCGCGTTCGCGGCCATGAACACCGTCTACGGAAAATGCTTCCGCGTAGACGCCGCGGAGTTTCATGACGCCGCTGCAGTCGCCGACAAAACTAAGTTCTTCATCTTCGATGTGCAAACCCATCACGTCGCCATGCCGCAGGAGATTCCTCACGTCGATCAGGCGTTTCTCGACGCCATTTTCAGTCTGCGCCAGGCGGCGCGCTCCATGAATCCCGCGCTGAAAGATCGCGTGCCGCGGCCAGAAGATCTGTATCTCGAAAACTACATCAAGGAAGTGTTTCTCGACAGCGAAACCGACGTTGTAGCTCTCAGTGCCCTGCCCGGCTCCTCCGAGGATAGCGACATCCTCAGTCCAGACGTCATTTATCACAGCCGCTCGTGGATCAATGAGGTGACGAGTTCTCCGCGCGTCATCAGCCACGGCTACTTTTCGCCAGACCTCGGCCAGCAAAACATCGAGTTCATGCACTCGCAGCTCGAAAAGATCAAAATCGAGGCTTGGAAGGGCTACACTGGGTGGCCTCGCGCCAAAGGCGTCGACCGCTGGCGTCTCGACGACGAAAAGGTCGCCTATCCGGCCCTGCAATTCGCCCGCAAAAACGGAATCCGCAACATCTGTCTGCACAAAGGTTTGCCCTTCCCTGGGGATCCGAATCGCTGGAGCCCCATGGACGTGCCGAAGGCCGCGGTCGATTTTCCGGACATGAACTTTTTGATTTACCACTCCGGATTTCGTACGCCCGAAGAGGTGTTGCCGGCTGCGCGTGAGCGTTTCGCGAAGGATTCCTACGTTCCGTGGACCTCCGACCTTTGTGCCTGGAAGAAGAAGAACCCACAGGTGAATAACATCTACATGGAAATCGGCAGCACGTTCGCCGTCATGGTCACAGCAAACCCGGTGCTCGCCGCGCACGTCCTTGGCATGATCATTGATGCCTTCGGCGCCGACCACGTTCTCTGGGGCACCGATTCCATCTGGTGGGGCTCGCCGCAGTGGCAGATTGAAGCGTTCCGCCGCCTGGAGATGCCGGAGGACTTGACCAAGCGCTTCGGCTGGAAGCCGCTCACCGATGACGTGAAGCGCCAGATTTTCGGTCTCAACGCTGCACGTGTGTATGGGATCGATCCCGGAGCAAAGCGCAAGCCTATGCCGGGCGACTACGTTGAAAAACTGCGCAAGGCCTACAAACAGTCGGGCCTGACCGCTCCCAGCAACACCCAGTACGGCTGGGTTCGCGCTGATTCCTTGGCCGCTTCCGCGTGATCGCGGCTGCGAAGGAGCGAAATCCATGATTATTTGCGATCTCTGCGGCGAAGCAAAAGATTGTCTGCAGAAAGAAATTGACGGCAAGGAATACGATATCTGTTCCGAATGCTGGAACCCGTTCGCACAAAAGCTGCGGGGGAAAGGCAGAGTGAAGAATCGGGAAACTGTGTTTCTACCAGCGCCAAGAATAAACAAAGAACGCGAAGATGAAGAGCCGGGGCCGCTACCAGGAGAGCCGCCTAAGATCTGGGGCCCAGTGGAGAGGCCACATAAACAAACCTTATGACGGGCTGGCGGCGAACCACAATTGAGAAACGCAGTAGCTGGGGAAGTTGGAATCTCCATTGCAGCTCGCCGCGGATTACGGGCGGGTGACGGGGCATCCGGAAACTATCTGCATATATACTCAGCGCCATTCAATCGGCCATAGAGCACCTGCTCACGAGGCAGATGCGCCAGCCCTGTTGGGAGATTTTCTGGAGCGGGCGACGGGAATCGAACCCGTATTTAAAGCTTGGGAAGCTCGAAATAAAACTCTGAAAGCGATTTATCTGGCGGCACTTAGCTTTCCGAGTGACAGCCTCAATTGGAAACTAGATGGAAACTGAAAGCAGTTACAGATTGCCGCGGCGTTGAGACAGCATGAAAAGTAGAATTGAGATATTGAATCGCAGTGTTTCAGAAAACGCGAGACTTATGAGGGACAGCGCTTCTCTCGGGGTCGAATCCCGACGAGGGAGAAACTCTATGCTTGCCGGCATACTCATAGCCACCAGCGCCACGATCGCTCTTTTCCTCGGGCTGGCTCATATCTATCTTACATTTTTCACGCGGGCGTTTGCCGCGCGCGACGCGGCTCTCGAAGAAAAGCTCAAGTCGGTGTCACCGCGCATCAGCGACCAAACGACGATGTGGCGAGCCGGGGTCGGTTTCCACGTGAGCCATGCTCTGGGCGTTATCTTCTTCGGCCTGGTTTACGGCTACTTGGCCCTGGCCGAGCGCGACTTCCTCATTCGGTCGCCCTTCTTGGTCGTGCTGGGCGCCCTCGTTCTGCTCGGCTATGTCGTCCTGGCGAAGCTCTTCTGGTTCGATCGGCCATTGGTTGGTGTAGGACTCGCGCTAGCCTGCTACGTCGCCGGCGTTGCCGTCGCTTATGCATGACGGAGGAGCGACCGCAGTTCGGGCAAGCACTAATAACGTCGTGACCCAACGTCTGGTATTCCAAGCCAATGGGCGAGACGCGGCTTAAGCCCAGGGGCGAAGAAGAAGATTCCGCAAGGTGATTCAGGGCGCGTCTGTTGGTCATTTGCCTGTAGCCATGGCGGGGGTCTGCTCGCCAATTTTGGCCGAGTAAAGAATGTATTTGAACGGGTCGGTGTTCTGATATTTTTCCATCAGCTTGAGGTAGACGAGCCGCTCGGCTTTGGCGATCGATTCGGTGTGGCCGAACCTGGCGCTGGACGATTCGAGGAGCGACGCCGCAAGTTCGTATTTGCCATCTGCGGCCATTTTTTCTACCGCCCTCACAAGCTGTTTTTCTGAGAGGCCAAGGTAATCCACCAAGAGTTCCGCGCGGTCGGAATCGCCGAGATGGTCGAGACCTTCGAGGTCGGCCTGCCAATAGCCGATGTTCTGGTGATACAGCCGGTCAATCACGTGTTCTCGCAGGATCAGGTAAGGCAAGAGCGCGTCCGGGCGGCCGTTGAGGAGGCCGGGTGGAATCAGATTTGCCTGATGGATCGCAGCGCGCGTGTCACCACGGTGGATTGCGGGCAGCACCTGGTCGCGCAGCCAGCTGAGGTTTGTCTTCAACTGGGCCAACATGTAGGGAGAGGAGAAGTTCCGTGTCAGCGGTTCATGTCCATGCAGCATGTGGCGAGGATTTTTCTGTACCACGATGTCGATCGCGTCGAGCAGGCCCTGAAAGTCGCCCTCCACAACAAACGGCGCACCGAGGTAAGGCATAATGAAATCGCCAACAAAGAGGACGCCCAAATCAGGCAGATGGATGAACATGGCGTCGTGCGTTTCTCCCCCGTGAACGGGAATCAACTCAATGCGCGTTCCTCCGATTTTTAGCTCGGTGGGATGGTCTATGGTTGCGTCCGGCTTAAAATTCCGGACATCTTCGAGATTGAAGCGCTCGCCGAAAAAGTGTTTGCCGATGGACTCAGGCGCGTTGATCTCGCCGGCTATTTCTTCCTGATAGTTACTTCTGGCATAGAAGCGGAGTTTCGGATTCAGACCGCGAAAATAGGTTTGTCCGCCGATGTGGTCCCAATGCGAATGGGTGACGAAAATGGTGGTGAGCTCAGGCAGATTCGGTGCATAGGCGCGCAGCGCTTCGTATGCCGTTTTGGCGGAGTCGGCCCGGGTTCCCGCGTCGATCCCGATCAACTGCCGCCGATCGTCCGAAACGACGAAATAGTATTCGGTGAACTCGAAACCCGAGAGCGCATAGACGCGGCCCGGAACAATTTCGGCAATGCGGCGCGCCGCAAAAGCATGACCGGACAATGGGTCTTCTGAAAATGGGGTGATGAGCGCGACCGGCTCATCAAAACTCTTGTAACCACTCTGTCGGAGATAGTCATGGGCTTTGGCTCGGTCGCCATCGGCAAGAGCGAGCTTTCCCAAACGAAAGTCTACTTCTCGGAGCCAGCCGACGTGTGGCGCTTTGTCGATGTTCGCGGCGCACCATGTCAAATCGTCCTGCGCGGCCTGCTTCTGATGGAAGAAACCCGGCAGTTGGGAACGGACGACGCCGGAAATCCAGTTCACGACAAAGATCTGACCGCCGGAGAGCTGCTTGGCTTGGTCTAATATTGCCACACTGTCTTTCACGTAGCCGATGCGGTGGAGCAAGGAGACCGACGCGGCGTGTTGGGCCCGCAACAAACCGACGGCGCTCAGGTAGAGCGACTTTTGCGCATCGGTGAGACGAGGTCCGAATTCATTCAGCCGTGCGGAGAGGAACTCGGCGCCTTCAGCCTGCTGATTGGCATTGGCATACGCCCCCATGAGGAGAAACAGCAATTGCGGATCTTTTGGAGGCGCGGCGCTGTTCACCGCTTTCAGGTATTCGAGCTCCGGGCGGGAAGAGCTGGACTGGGCCGGACTCGCGGCCGTACCGTTCGTTCCCAGGTAAACCAGGGAGCCGACGACGAGCAGGAGTGCCAGCAACAAATAAACGTCCTTTCGCATCATGTGAATCCTTTCCTAGCCTGCGCTCCCCTAATAGATGTATATACATCTATTAGCGGTACAAACATTACGCCTCTGTCGCCGCGCGCGTGACTCGTGCAACGGTGGCCTGCATTTGCTTCCAATCCACGGGGCCGAGCGTCTTCCGCAAGCGATGTTCCGCCGCCTGCCAATGTGGCTGAGCCGCCGCGACTTGCCTCTTCCCCGCTTCCGTCAAGCGAAACACTCGCTCGCGCTTATCTTTTCCAGGCCTGACGCGGATCCACCCCTGCTTGCGCAACAGGGCCAACGTACGTGTAAGCGTCGTGCTGTCCGTGGCAAAGCCGGCACCCAACGCTTTCTGGTTGGCCTCGCCGACAATGGCGAGGGCGGTGAGCAGGCCGAACTGGGTGATTTCGATTCCGGTCTTGCGGAGCTCCTGGTCGTAAATGCGGGTCACAAGTCGGGTGACGCGCCGAAGGTTCTGACACGCGCAAGGGAGAGCAAAGAGCACGTTCGAGGGATGATCGTCGTGAATCGTCATAACAATAAGATGTATATACATCTTCTATTGGTTTGTGTCAAGCCTCGTTCAACAACGCTGGATACTGCCGGAGGACCGTTCGGCCTTGCTGCATCGCGGCGAACAGGAATGGTCCGAAGCAACGAAGTAGAATTTCTTATCTGCCGCCTTGTTCCCAAGGAAACTGAGACGTACATCTATGCTCGGGCCGCATCTCTAGAAGCTAGAGGCCGCTACGGGCGCTCTGCGCTGCTCTGATTTCCAATGATTCCCGGAGTGGCGGACGCCATTCGGGGGATTGGCCGCGTCTTGCGGCCGGGAGGCCGGTTCCTGTTTTTTGGAACATGGACTCTCGCCTGATATCCGCGTGCGGCGCTGGCAAGAATGGACGGAGCCTTTCTTTCAATGGGCCCTTGAAGGCTGCCATGTGACTCGCGACATTCCCACACTCATCGAGGAGGGAGGGTTCCGAGTCGAACGGATCGAGACGGCGTACCTCGCTCGATTTCCAAAATCCGGATCGTATTACTTCTGGGGCGTCGCGTCGAACAATTGTGCCTCGCGGTCATTACGCCTTATCCAAGAACGGCGTGTACCGTCGGGAGCACCAAGGAGCGAAATACCTCGTCGATTTGTGACGGTGTTAACCGGCTGCGGCGGTCCATCCACCAGATCAGAACTGCAAAGAAAGCCGAAGTGAGATAGTGAACAAACAAATCAACGGGAACGTCCGAATTCGCGGTCTTCAGTTTCGCAATTTCGGCCTTGCATTCTCGTCGTATCAACTCCTCCAGGACCTCCTGTAGTTGCTGCCGAACAATCGGCCATGCCCCGGTATTCAAGAGAGAGAAGTAGACGTTGCGGTATCCATAGGCGTGGTCGAACATGGCGCCGCTGAACGCGATCACGTTCTCGTGACGTTTAGTCGATTTTCTGTGGTTCTCCAGCCCTGCGTGGAGCGTTCTACGAAGTTCCTGGGTGCCTGAAATGAGAAGTTCTTCCATGCTTTGAAAATGCGTATAAAAGGTTGAGCGGCCAACGTCCGCTCGATCGAGAACATCCTGAACCGTGATCGAGTCGTAGTGCTTCTCCAACGCCAGAGAAATCAGTGCTTTGTGAAGCGATTCCCGCGTGCGCCGAACGCGCCGGTCTGGTTTGTCCATGCCTCTTCCCTTTGTTTCGGCACAAAAGTGACCAGAATGTCCCGAACGAAACAAAAACGCGTGGTCTGTTCTTGCCATCGAGCCGCCTCCATCTTACCGTTGTAACCGAACAATTGTCCATTAACGGACTGCTATGCAGAGTTGAGATTCAGAATGAGAGTCGCGTCCGGTACGAGCGATGGTCGGTGCTGACGCGTGTTGGAGGACAAATGAAAGAATCGATCATAGCGACGCCATCAAAAAGAACCTTCCTTCCGGCGGCGGGGCGGGACAGCTTCCTGCCCCTCTACGATCTAATGACGAAGCTGATGGGTGCCGATCAGGCGCGGAGAAGACTGCTCGATCAAGCACAAATTCGACCTGGCCATCGGATTCTCGACATCGGCTGCGGAACTGGCAGTTTACTCATTCAATTAAAGCGCTTTTATCCGGGGACCGATGTCGTTGGACTCGATCCCGACCCGAAAGCGCTCGCTCGAGCGAGCCGCAAGGCGGCGCGCGCAGCGGTCTCGATCCAGTTCGACCAAGGGTTTGGGGATGCGCTTCCCTATCCCGAGGCGTCCTTCGACCGTGTGCTCTCCTCCCTCATGTTCCACCACGTCCCCACGAACGAGAAGGGGAAGACCGTGCGCGCGATCCGGCGCGTCCTCAAACCTGGTGGCGAGTTTCACATGCTCGATTTCGAAGGGCCAGAGAAGGGCGCGCACGGCATCCTGAGCCGCCTACTTCATTCCAATCAGCGCTTGAAAGACAATTCCGAGATGCGAGTTCTCCACTTCATGACGGAAGCCGGTTTTGCAGAACCAAAGAAAGTCGGCCACCGGGAGATGTTTTTCGGACACATTGCCTACTACCGGGCAATCGCTTAGATAACAACGGTTTGAACGAAGACTGTATTCATGTCGAGGGGTTTTGAGGATTCACAATGGAACATGATCATGATCGCACCGTTCACGGCAAGGGTCTTAGCATTCTCAAGTGGAAGAACCACATTCTGTTGGTTGGCGTCGTGTTGATGATAATCGCGCTCGTTATTCTGCATATTGTTTTTGCCAATTCAATATACAAGGCCGGTGGATTCTCAGTTAAGAACCCGCCTTCCTACGTGATGATTGGTGGCTTCCTTCTCCTTGTCGCGTTCAAGCTCAAGTATTTGTGGCGCTTCAAAAAAAGCTTAGGAAAACATTTCAGGAAGTAAAGCATTTCGCCCTTTCTTCGCTATGGGGAAAATTCGGGGGACTCCATACATGCTGAGCCACATTGCCGTACATGGTGCCACTACCAAATATTTTTCTAACTCGTTTGTTTTCAAAACTAAGATTGAAAAGGAAGGACTTCCAAGAGCTAGAACGCCTGACTTGGGCGCAGGAGGTCCCGAGTTCAAATCTCGGCGCCCCGACCAAAACATCTCGCGTATTTTCTTTAGGTTATCGAAAACTCTTTTCACCCCAAACTTCCGTGTGGAATTCTGCCAGACAGGAGGTCTGAATTCGCACAAGTCGTTTAATTCCCAAGACTTCGCTGCACGCTGCGCTATGCAAAAACACGGGTTGGCAGGAGTGCTATTCAGAAATTGTTGAGCGGAGGCAAGTTATCCGCGCGCCATCTGACTGGTATGGGGAAAATCATGGGGACTCCGCGCATTTCTCGTCTCATCGAGCTGCGGAAATGCAAATCGGTGATCACGTGCAGTTCAACGAGCCGCGTAGTGATGGCTGAAAGATGGCCTCCGGAACCGTATTGCTCGTCGAGGACGAAGAAGCGGTCCGGGAAGTGGTGCGCGAAGGTCTCCAGCAAGCTGGATATTCCGCCTTGGAAGCAAGGAATGGCGCCGACACCATAAAGGTCGCAGAAAAACACGAAGGGCCGATTCACCTGATGGTTACGGATGTAGTGATGCCGGGAATGAGCGGCAGCGAGCTCGCAAACCGCCTGGCAGCCCAAAACCCCAAGATGAAAGTGTTGTACATGTCCGGCTACACCGATGACGCCATCGTTCACCATGGTGTGCTCGACGGAGGTTTGACATTCCTCCAGAAGCCCTTCGGTGCGGACAATTTAGCGCGAAAGCTGCGCGAGCTCGTCGAAGGAACGCCCGCATGCCAATCAACCAAATAGCCTAGCGGAACGCTTCCCGTCCGCAACCTCGCCGCCCTCATCGCTTGGCATTGATGAGGCGCTCGCATCGTGATATCCCTATAGCACACGTTTGACTCGCAGGAGAGTTGAAACTCAAGGTCCTCGAGCATGAGTAACCAGAAACGCGGTATTCACTTGATTGCCGAACTGGCGAAAGTCTCAATCGGCACGGTGGATCGCGCTCTGCACCAACGGGGAGAAATCAACAAAAATACACGGCGGCGGATTTTGCAAATTGCGCAGCGGATTGGTTATACGCCGAATCTGGCGGCGCGTGCGTTATCCGTTGCGAAACGCAGCGCCTGCATTGGCGTGTGCATCCCTCGAGAAATCCGCTTCTTTTACGACCAGCTTTGGAGCGGCGTTCTGGACGAAGCTCGCAGTCTCGGACAGCTTGGCATCCGGTTCATCAACCGTCCTGTTAAAGCGCTTGGGGAAGGCGATACAAAAGCATTCAACGAGCTCCTTGATAGCAGGGTTCAGGCCATCATTCTCACGGCCGGAAACCCACGCGGTCTCAAACCGCTTATCGACCGAGCGGAAGAGCAAGGCATTCGCGTGATTTGTGTGTCCACAGATGCTCCTGAGAGCCGCCGGTCCAGTGTGGTTTGTGTGGAGCCCTGGCTAAACGGATTTCTTGCCGGTGAATTGATGGGGAAGTTTGTTCCGCCGAGTGCTGAGGTCGCGGTCGTCGCGGGCATGCTGACGGCTGAAGATCATCGTAAAAAGACCGATGGATTTTCGGAAGGATTTCCGCGGCACTGCATGGGAGGAAAGATCGTCAGCGTTATCGAAGGACACGAAGATGAGGAGGAAAGTTTTCAAAAGACCCTTGATCTCTTGCGGCGCTTTCCTACGCTTGCCGGCGTTTACGTGAATACGGTTAACTGTCTTCCTGTCTGCCGCGCGCTCGTGGCACAAGGCCTGGCTGGAAAAATAAAACTGATAACAACGGACCTTTTCACCGAAATGGCTCCCTATTTTCAGAAGGGGACGATCACTGCTTCCATTTACCAACAGCCTTATCGGCAAGGTCAAATGGCTGTTCGGCTCGTGTCCGATCACCTCACAAACAACGCCCATTTTCCTCCGGCGGTCTACCTGAGCCCTGCCGTAGTGATGTCCTCCAATTTGCATCTTTTCCGGGAAATGCGAATAGCCGATGCGAAGTTGGAGGACTCAGTGCTTCCCTTAAAACGCAATACGCGAGCGCGAACTGCCCTGCTTTCACACTGAAATACGAGCGCCGAGGGTCTGCCGGCTGGTTCTCTTGCTCCCTCCGAATGCGATTAAGCTCCAGTTAAGTACTGAATCGGCCAGCCAGAATCTATAGGCTTTCCTTCCATCAAAAAAAGTTCTTGACAGCAGAAAGGAATTCGATTAAAGCTCCGTGCACGTTAACGGTGGTTCTAAATCCCTGGGGTGGGTCAACTATGTGCACAAATTCGAATGCGGTAACGCGGTTAGTCTCGCGAAAAGACAGCCCGTGGCTGTTCTCGTTGCCTGTGGTCGCTCTGATGGTGTCGCTCGCTTTAGCAGTACCAGTCCGCTCGCAAACGTCGAGCGGTTCCATTGCGGGTAGTGTTCGTGATGCTCAGGATGCCGCGACTGCGAACGCCACCGTTACCATCGCCGAGCAGCAGAGAAAAACTACATACACGGCGAAAACGGATGCCGAGGGCCGATTCGTCTTCCCGCAGTTGCTGCCGGGGATATACAGCATCTCTGTCGAGGCGCGCGGATTCAAGAAGGTCGAGCGCAAGGACATCGCGCTGCTGGCCAACGACAAGATCAGCGTCGGAAACATCACGCTTCAAATTGGCGGGATTTCCGAGACGGTGGTAGTCTCTGCGCAAGCCGTAGAACTCAAGACGGAGAGCTCGGAGCGGTCCGACGCGATTGTCGGAAAGCAGATCACGGACCTGGCGGTCAACAGCCGCAGCTACCTACAGCTCGCCGGATTGGCCACCGGAGTCGTCAGCACCGCTAACCTGACCACCGGCGGCCACGGCGGCTTGGCCAATATCTCGGCAAACGGTCAGCGTTTCGACCACAACCAGCTCACTCTAAATGGCATCGGCAACGTGGACACCGGCAACAATGGAGACCAGCTCGCCACCATCAGCCTCGACGCCGTGCAGGAATATAAAATTCTTACCAGCAGTTACCAGGCGGAATACGGCCGTTCGGCCGGCGCGCAGATCAGCGTGGTGACTAAGAGCGGCGCCTCGTCGTTCCACGGCAGCGGCTACCTCTATCACCGGCACGAGGGCTTGAACGCCAACAACTGGAAAAATAATCGCGATGGGTTGCCCCGGCAACTATTCCGGTTCAACGACCCTGGCTATACGATCGGGGGACCCATTTTCATTCCGGGTCATTTCAACAAGGACAGAAAGAAACTGTTCTTTTTCTGGAGCCAGGAATTTCAAGAGCAACTCAAGCCCCAGGACCGCCGCGACGCCACGTTCCCAACGCAGCTCGAGCGCAAGGGAGACTTCTCGCAAAGCGTAGACAAGAACGGAAATCCGTTCTCCTACATTCGCGATCCGCTATCCGGCCAACCTTGCAAAGCCAGCAACACGGCCGGATGCTTCCGGGATGGCGGCGTGCTCGGCCGCATCCCCGCCGACCGCCTGTACGCTCCCGGTATGGCCATTTTGAACTTTTTCCCGGCGCCTAACGCGCTGGGTAAGGGCTTCAACTATCGTTCCCAGATTCCCGACTCCTATCCGCGGCGCGAATCGCTCATTCGCCTTGATTACAACCCCAGCCCGAAGTGGAAGGTATTTGGCCACTATCTGGACAACAAGGATTCGGTAACCTCGGCCTACGGCTCGTTCGTGCTAGGCGCCGGCTTCCCCAAGGTGCCGATCACTGACGTACGGCCCGGTAGGAGCATCGTGGTCAGCTTGACCACACTGATCAACTCGACCACGGCGAACGAGGCGACTTTCGGCTATGGCCACAACCAGATCAACATCGATCCCGTAAATAACGGGCTAACTGCTACAGCAACGGGAATTAGCATTCCGATGCTCTACCCTGGAGCCGTGCAGAAAGATTTCATCCCTCGATTCGCCTACGATGGAACACGAATTGGCAACCAACAGCGGATCGGTACGAACAATGCCCCATTCTTCAACTACAATTCGACCCTCGACTGGATTGACAACCTCTCCAAAGTGTGGAACCAGCACGTGTTCAAGACGGGTATCTACATCCAGCGCAGCCGCAAGGATCAGACCTCCTTCGCCAACGCCAATGGCGATATCAACTTCAGCGATAGCTCGAGTAATCCACTGGATACCGGCTTCGGTTTCGCCAACATGGCCATCGGCGTCTTCAGCAGCTTCAACCAGGCGTCGGGCTACTTCACGGGAAAATATCGGTACACTAACGTTGAATGGTACCTGCAGGACCAGTGGAAGATCGCGCGCCGTCTAACGCTCGACTACGGAATGCGCTTTTACTGGATCCAGCCGCAGTTCGACGCGGCTTTGCAAACGTCGACGTTCCTCCCCGGCCGCTTCGATCCTGCACTGGCTGTGCGTCTCTATCGGCCCACGATAAATAGCAGTGGGCAGAAAACCGGGTTCGATCCCGTTACCGGGCAGAGCGTTCCAGCGTCCGCCATCGGCAAGATCGTTCCCAACTCGGGGAACACGCTCAACGGAATTGCCCAGGCTGGGAGAGACATCAGCAAATACTTGATTGAGAATCGCGGCGTTCATTATTCCCCGCGACTCGGATTCGCTTACGACATCACCGGAAGACAATCCCTCGTGCTTCGTGCAGGTGCGGCAATTCTCTATGACCGCTTTCAAGGCAACGAAGTCTTCGACATGCTAACCAACCCGCCTACCACCGTCGCGCCCACGCTGGTGAATGGATTCCTCAAGGACGTCGACTCCAAAAATGTCCTTCTAGCGCCGGTAGGGCTGAACGCCTTCGATTTCAATGGTTCAGTTCCAACCACTTACAGCTACCATTTCGGCATCCAGTCCAAGCTGCCTTTCCGCTTCATTCTGGATACAGCGTATGTCGGCTCGCAGAACCGTCACGAACTTGAGCGGCGAAATCTGAACGCCATTCCTTACGGTGTGACCTTCCTGGCGCAGAATCAGGACTGCACAAAATTCTCTGGCGGAACGTGTCCACCGGCGCCCTACTCGGGCTCGCAGGCCTATGACGCTAACTTCCTGAGACCCTATCCCGGTTTTGGCGACATCACTCTGCACGAGTTCGGCGGCACCTCCAATTACAACTCGTTGCAAACCAGTGTAAACCGCCGGTTCGCCAAAGGCCTTTTCTTCGGCTTCAATTGGACCTGGAGCCGCGCTCTGGGCACTACCAGCGACCGCGCTGGGTTCAACCGAGTCGACAACCTGACGCGGCTTGCCAACTACGGTCCGCTGTCCTTCGACCGGCTCCATACGGTGAATATCTTCTATACGTATGACGTGCCTAGCGTTTTCCACGGCGGACCCGCGCACGCCCTGCTAGATGGTTGGGAGATTTCAGGAGCTACACAGTTTCAGAGCGGGGAGCCCTTCGGAGTAGGATTCTCGATACCCGGCGTCGGCAATACCAATCTCACTGGTTCTTATACTGAGCCCGCCCGCGTCAAGCTCATCGGAAACCCGCTTAGCGGCATTTCGGGCGACGAGTATCACCGTCTAAATCCCGCTGCATTCGCGCCGCCACCGGTGGGGAGTATTGGCCTCGATTCGCCCACCAACTACCTGCGCAGACCAGGAATTAACAATACCAATCTATCGCTCCAAAAGAGCTTCGCGATCCGTGAAGGGACAAGGTTCGAGCTGCGTGCCGACGCCTTCAACGTGTTCAATCACACGCAGTTCAGCGACATCAACAACACGGTCAACTTCAAGAGCTTGACGGATCCAACCATCACAAACTTGTACAGGAATCCGGACGGGACGATAAATAACATCAATGGATTTGGGACGGTGCGCGGAGCGCGAGACCCCCGCATCATGCAACTGGTGGTTCGTTTCCAATTCTAGCTTCGCAAGCGTGGCGCGCTTGCGAAGCTGATTTATGCACGCAATAACAACAAAATCCAAGAGTGGCGGCCAGTGGCCGCCCTCGATCCGCTAAGACCCGCCCAGCTGGTGTCCCTCGCGAAAACCCGGATGGCGGGTGAGCTGAAGTGAATGGCGATCGTTTGTTCTACTCTGAACCGACAGCAGTTAGTTAGGATACTGGAACCGCGTTCCAGTCAGCGGTCAAGGATTTCTATGACATCTTCGCCTTCGCACTGGTTACGAGTGACCGTAGGGGATTCGCTGGCAGTTGTGCTGTGCATCAGCGTAGCCGCTCTCTGCAGCAGTCAGAGTTTTGCCGCCCAAGGGTTTGGAAATCAGAGAACTGGTGCTCTGAAAGACGGAGGCGGGAATTCCGTCGCTCAAGCCCCCATGGAAGAGGACCGCCCTGGACAGGACCAAGCTTCGCAGCCGGCTCAGACAGCGACACCGCAGTTCTATCCACGGGAACAAGTGCAAACCGGTCAATCGCTCTTCGCCGCCCAGTGCAGCTTCTGCCATGGGCGCGACGCTGCTGGTGGCGAAATCGGCCCCGACCTAACAATCTCCGAGCTCGTTGAAAAAGATGTTGGCGGAAACGAAATCGGCCCTGTTGTCCGTTCTGGACGGACTGATAAGGGAATGCCGCCGTTCAACCTCGCGGATGCCGACCTGGTCGCCATCGTTGCATTTATTCATGATCAGAAGATCAAGATGGTGTCAAAACAAGGCCGCCGCCGTACCGTTCAGGCCGAAGATCTCCAGAGTGGCAATGCCGAGGAGGGTAAACAGTATTTCAATGGAGCTGGCGGCTGCTCGAAATGCCATTCCCCGGGCGCTGACCTTGCCGGCGTCGCCAACCGGCTGCGAGGACTGGCACTCCTGCGGCGCATGCTCTACCCCGCGGGAAACCGCGGCGCCAATCCTGCTGCCGCCGCGGCAACGGTCACCGTGACATTGCCTTCCGGCCAAACCGTGACCGGCAAATTGGCCTATCGCGACGAATTCGTGATTGGGTTAACGGATTCGTCCGGGTGGTACCGGTCTTGGTCCAAAAGCCGAGTAAAGTTTGCGGTCAATAATCCGCTACAAGCTCACATCGAGCAACTCGGAAAGTACACCGACGACGCCATGCACAACGTCCTGGCCTACCTGCAGACTTTGCACTAGGCGAATTCTTGCCGCAGTTGGTCACGATGCTATGGAGTATGCAGATTTTGTGAGGAGGCATTTCAAAAAATGAAGCTTGGATGCTACGGGTGTCGTCTCGCTGTGGTCCTGATTGCGCTGTTTGCGTTCCAAGGTCCGGCCCTGACTCAAGCGCTGAATCCTGCTACACTCCTGGATCCTCCTGTCGACAGTTGGCCAACGTATCACGGCACGTACTCCGGCCAGCACCACAGCCGCCTGGCGCAGATTACTCCGGCGAACGTCCACGAGCTTACGCTCGTATGGGCGTTCGAAACGGGGTACGCCGCGCAGATTAAGTCCACTCCGATCCTCGTCAATGGCATTTTGTACGTGACGACGCCGGACAACGTCTGGGCGCTCGACGCCAGGTCGGCACATCCAGTGTGGCACTACACGTATCCGCCGAACCAGGGTCTTCATATCGGCCATCGCGGCGTTGCTGTGTACAATGACTCTGTGTATTTCACCACTCCGGATGCCCACCTTATTTCCCTCGATGCGAGAGACGGCAAAGTTAAGTGGGATGTAGTGATCGCTGACGTAAAGAAGGGTTATTGGACGACCATGGCGCCTCTAGTCATCCGCGACCACATACTAGTCGGCACTTCCGGCGATTTCGATAACCTTCCCGGAATGCTGAAATCGATGGATCCGGAAACGGGTGACACGCAATGGACCTTTTACAGCACTCTTCCTCGAGAAACACCCGAGGCCTTTAGTGGTGGCGCTACTGGCGGAAACATGTGGATCACGGGAACGTATGATCCAGGGCTCAACCTCGTCTACGTCGGAACGGGAAATCCCACGCCGGTACTGGCCGCGCAGGCGCGTCCTGGCGACAATCCTTGGACCTGTAGCATCGTGGCACTCAATCCCGACAACGGCGAGCTTGTTTGGGGATTCCAACCCTCGCCCCACGATACCCACGATTGGGATGCCGTCGAGGTTCCTGTCTTGGTCAATGGAAAATTCAAGGGTACCCCCCGCAAGATGTTGCTGCAAGCCTCCCGCAACGGTTATTTTTTTGTGCTGGATCGCACTACCGGAAAGAGCCTTCTCAGCACTCCATTCGCCGCTGTCAACTGGTCCGCAGGCGTGGACAAGGATGGCCGTCCGATTCCCAACGCTGCGAAGGAACCGACCCGCGATGGACGACTGATTGCGCCTGACGAAGGCGGGGCGACCAACTATCGCTCACCGAGTTTTGATGCTCAGACCGGTCTGTTCATCGTCAGCGCACAGGATAGCTACGGCATTTATTTCTCCAAGCCGGAGCACGGCGATTATGGTTGGGCCGGTGCGGATTACGGACTCTTCGGAAAAGGAATGCTGAGAGCGATCGATTATCAAACTGGAAAGATACGTTGGACCCACGACCTCGGCGGGGGAGCCTCAAGCGCAGGAGTTCTGACCACGGACGCGGGGTTGACATTCACCGGCGATTCCGTTGGCAGTGTTCTCGCACTTCGGACCGCCGATGGCACGACCCTTTGGCATTCCCGCATCGGACATGTAGGTAATTCTCCGATTACGTATGAGCTTGACGGCCGGCAGTACGTCCTTGTGGCGAGTGGCGGAACGTTGTATGCCTGGGCTCTCCCCGACCGGCCTTTCGCCATCAAGCGAGGAAGCCCGTCTCACTGACAGCAACCTGCGCTGACTGGCCCGCGTCTATGAATACTTCCTCGGCCAATTCGCCGGCGCCGAAGGCCGGAAGGGCGGTGAATTCTACACGCCACCGCGTGGAACGGATATTCGGAAGCCCCGCTGTTCGAATTAAAAGAATCAAAAAAGAATCCAAAAAAAAGACAGGCGCGGACGACTCAGAATCACTGTACCCAATTTTGTGCCCACCCTACTTCAAGAACCATCGCAAGCGGTAGCAGAGAGGCGAGAGCCCGAATTGCCACTACTGGCGCACCACATCCATGGTACGTACGCTACACAATGCAGTCGCCCAAGGCCGACTGCTCGGAGCTTTCGCCGTTGAAGATGAGATTCGGCCCGAATCGAGTGAAGCCGTCTCCGAACTTCATCGGCTTGGTATCCGTGTCGCGATGATCACCGGAAATTCGAAGACAGTTGCTGACTCGGTCGCACGGCGTATCGGAATCGATGAGGTTGCAGCTGAGGTCTTACCCGCTGACAAAGCTTCAGCGGTGAAACGCTTTCAGGTCGGCGGCAAGTAGGTCGCAATGGTCGGTGACGGAGTGAACAATGCACCAGCGCTTGCAACCGCAAATGTGGGCATCGCAATAGGTGCAGGAACAGACGTAGCGATCGAATCCGCTGGAATCGTACTCGTGCGTAGTGATCCTCGCGACGTGGTCGGGGCAATCGAGCTTTCACGCGCAACCGACAGAAAGATGATCCAAAATCTCGTTTGGGCTACCGCTTACAATCTTGTCGCTATCCCGGTTGCCGCTGGTCTTTTCGTCCGCTGGGGATTCGACCTTCCCATGAGTGTGGGAGCGGTCGCAATGACCCTGTCCACCATCATCGTAGCCGCGAACGCTCAGTTGCTTCGCGGGCTCAAGTTACAACTCGAGACCCTCTAATTGGAGGAACTAGGCATAAATACGATGACGTTCCGGCGAAACAGTTTCGAGAGTCGAGGACCTTCAACGGATTTGCGGCAGTACGTCAACGCACGATCTAGGGTCCCTTTGGGTCCGGCGAGATTTACTTGATTCTAGTCAGCGGTTGCTCTTTCATTCGTGGGCTTCTGCCGCTCTGCGGCAGAGGCCATCTCTTGGTCCATTCATGGTCCAATAATTGTTACTTGGGGTTCCAGAGCGCGGTTTTGGTAGCCATCCGTGCCGCGTAGTTTCAAGCAGTAACCAAAAAATGGTGCACTGTCACGGCAAAGGTCAATAATTTACGTGGGGTTCAGTGTCCTGGTCCGCATACAGGCTTCTCGTGCCAGAGAGGATTTGTCGAGGAATTCCTCGAATGCTGTCGGAGCAACGAGAATCACCTTATCTCGTTGAGGACGCTGATCTGCAGCTAACAGGAACCAGCCGCTTCTCTATCCAAGCATCAAGGTCACACTGTCTATACCGGACGCACTTTGGACCAAGACGTATGAACGGAATCTCTTTCCTGAGCCAGCGCCATTGCGCAAGAGTTTCTGGGGAAAGGCGGATAATTTCTGCCACTTCATCCGTGGTCAGCAGTTTGCTCACACGGGGCGGGCCTTCTGCTCCTTCGGCAGTTCGAGTACCAGGTCGACGACTGCATGGAACTCGCTGATGCCCTTGGCTCATAGACCTAGTTTAGCCTCTTTGGACTCTCTGACAGCACTGGCATTCCTGACGTGATCGAGTTTCACCATGGAAGCCTCACCGTTCAGGATATTTTCGATTCGCAAGCGCAACAGCCGTTTCAAGCAGTCTTGCATTTCCACGTACCAAGTGAGATGAAGATGGCTACGGAGATGATAAGAAGGCACAAATCAAACACACGAGTAGAATTGCCCCTCTGGTGTCGCTTGCCGACTTTGCACGTCGAGATTGAGAAACCCGGTTACCGTCCGTGCCGCTGGCTGAATTAGCACAAGAACCGGGGCCAAAATCTCTTATTGCTGCCTTTTGCTGCCTTGCGAATCCGCCAAGTCCTTGAAATAAAAGAATGATATGGCGGAAGCGTGTGGGAGTCGAACCCACCATTCGACCCGCGAAGGACCGAATCACCGGCTTTGAAGGCCGGGAAAGTCACCGGACTCTTTTCGCCTCCGAGAACAGTATAGTGGAGCGCTTC
>Ga0209648_10000368_pt1 | contig 33863 bp, 37 predicted proteins | sample GraSoi2013_115cm_FD_185830 | JGI IMG/M metagenome (GOLD analysis project Ga0209648, IMG submission 185830) | Grasslands soil microbial communities from the Angelo Coastal Reserve, California, USA - Sample 9_17_2013_115cm (SPAdes) (version 2) | ecosystem: Environmental > Terrestrial > Soil >...
GTTGTGATTTGAAACGGATTGGGTAGCGACGAGTGCCCTCACCCGCCCACCCCGAACGAGGGCGTCCGGGGCTACACAATCGCCGGCTGCTGCTGGGTCATGCAGTGGACCGCGCCGAATCCCCAGATCAAGTCTCGGCAATAAATTCCAACAATTTCAAGATCCGGAAAGATGTCGGCGAAGATGTCTAGCGCGACGCGATCATTGGGATCATTGAAAACCGGAACGAGCACGAGACCGTTGGCAATATAGAAATTTGCATAGCTCGCAGGAAGTCGGCGGCCTGCGAAATACACCGGAGCTGGCATCGGTAGATCAATTGTCGCGAGCGCCTTGCCGTCTTCGGTAGTTGCATCACGCAGGCGGCGGATGTTCTCGCGCAGCGCCTCATAATTCTCGCTGGAGGGATCAGCCTCAACGCAAGTGACAACCGTGTCTCGGGAGACGAAGCGGGTAATGTCGTCCACATGGCCGTGAGTATCGTCGCCGGTGATCCCTGACCCGAGCCAAATAACGTTGGTCGCTCCAAGATATTCGGCGAAAGTCTTCTCGTAGTCACCCTTCTTCATTCCCGGATTGCGCTGCTGGACTCGACTGAGCAGGCACTCTTCAGTAGTGATTAGTGTGCCGCGGCCGTTGACTTCGATAGATCCGCCTTCGAGCACGACGCGATTTTTGCCGAACATCGGCTGAAATTCTTGCGCGCCAGTAGCCTTGGCCATCCGGCTGCCGATTTTCTCGTCATGTTTCCAGTTGGGATACTTTGCCCAGGCATTGAAGCGCCATTTGATGGCCGCCAACGGACCGCATTGTTTCATGCGGTTCTCTGAAACAGGTTTTGGGTGGAGCAGGGCCTCCGGCCCTGCATTAACCGTACCAGAATGGATTTGGGCTTTAGTCCCCGAGGTTTGGCGGACAAGAATGTCCGCCCCACACGAGCACACAAAAGCACAGCCTGAATCCCGCGTCCAAACTCTGTTTGTGGGCCAGCGATGGAACCGGATGTTGTCATTCAGCGCATGAGCCCGTTTGAGAGTCTTTCGCGCCAGCTTCTCAGCGGCGGAATCTTTCACAATCAGTTCCACGCGCTCACGCCGGCTCAGGTAGCGAATGATTTCAGCGTAAACCCACGGGATAGGTTCAAATTTACCCGGCCAATCGCCGCGAAAGTGCGGCCAGGCAAGCCAGGTGGCAGCATGCGGCTCCCATTCGGCCGGCATGCGAAAAGCGGGAGCAGAGTTTTGGGCCGAAGCGGCAGGCTTGCGCATGGTTTCTAGTCAATCAGCCGGCTGGTGATCGGCCCGTAGCTATCAATCCGGCGGTCGCGCAGGAACGGCCAGTTGCGGCGGATATCTTCAAGTGTCTTCAAGTCCACGTCTGCGATTAGAATCTCTTCTTTGTCATGCGAGGCTTGCGTGATCACTCGCCCGAAGGGATCTGCGACAAACGATCCTCCCCAAAACTCCAGTCCCTTGCCTGGAGCCTTGTTGCCCCGAATATCTCCTTCTTCAAAGCCGACACGATTCACAACTGCAACGTAGACCCCGTTGGCGATTGCATGGGCGCGCTGGATGGTCTGCCAGGCATCGTGCTGGGCCGCGCCCCACTGCTCTTTTTCTGCAGGATGCCAGCCGATCGCCGTGGGATAGAACAGCACCTGAGCGCCTTGCAAGGCCGTGAGCCGCGCGCCTTCGGGATACCATTGGTCCCAGCAAACGAGAGTGCCAACACGTCCCACGTTTGTATCGAAGGCCTTAAAGCCGAGGTCGCCAGGCGTGAAATAATACTTTTCGTAATAGAGCGGATCGTCGGGGATATGCATCTTGCGATAGATGCCACGAAGGCTACCATCAGCATCAATCATCACGGCAGTGTTGTGATACACACCCGGCGCGCGCCTCTCGAACAACGATCCGATCAAGACAATGTGCAATAGTTTCGCGGCTTCAGCCAGTCTCGTGGTAGCCGGTCCGGGGATCGGCTCGGCGAGATCAAACAGCGCCGCGTCTTCGCGCTGGCAGAAATATTGCGTCTGAAAAAGTTCCGGCAGGCAGACGATCTGCGCGCCTTTCACCGCGGCCTGATGCAAGCGGTCAATCGCGCGCTGCAGGTTCTTGTCCGGATCGGGCGTCGCCGACATCTGGACGAGTCCTACGCGAAACTTGTCAGGCAAATTCGAGCCTCCGACGAACAATATAGCATTCAGCTGTCCGCATTCAGCATTCAGAATTGCCGCGAAAACGCGTCAAACGCAAAGAGAACACAGACATCCGCTGGCACGATGCCTTCAGGCTCTAGTAGAGTAATCCTTCCGAATCAGAAGTAGGGGGACACCATGAAGCACGGCGACGATAACGGTGCCGGAATCGACCGCACGCTCCATAATCCAATTGAAGACCGCCTGGTCCCGCTGGAGCCGCTGGACTTGGCCAAGGTGCGCTCGATTGATGACCTGGTGCGGGCGATGTCGAAGACCGCATTCACCGGGCGCCAAATGGGCGAAGCCGCCGACGTGCTCGAAGCCATGGCTCGCGACAAAGACTGCTTTGTGGTCATGACCCTCGCCGGCGCGATGACCGTGGCCAAGCAAGGCCTGATCATTGCTGAACTAATTGATCGTGGAATCGTGAACGCGATTGTTTCTACCGGCGCCCTCATGGCGCATGGACTGGTGGAGGCGACCGGCCGCTCGCACTTCCGCTACAACCCCGATGTCTCGGACACTGAACTCTACGAACAGGGATACAACCGCGTCTATGACACGCTTGAGCCGGAGCAGAACCTGGATGACGTTGAACGCGTAATGTCAGCGGTGCTGGGGGACTGGGACCATTCCGAAGTGATGTGCTCCTACAAGCTGAATCACGGTATCGGCGCGCACCTGGCCAAGCATGCCAAAGATCAGCGCGGAATTCTGAAGTCGGCTTATGAAAAGGGTGTCCCGGTCTTTGTGCCTGCCTTTACCGATTCCGAGCTTGGCCTGGACGTGGCCCTTCACAATCGGATGCGCGAGAGTTCGGGAAGACACAAGATCCGGTTCGATCCATTCGAAGACCTGGAGCATTTCGCCTCCACGCTCCTTCGGCAGACCCGGCTGGGGATTTTTACCATTGGTGGCGGAGTTCCCCGGAACTGGTCGCAACAGTTCGGGCCGTTCATCGAATTGCGCCATCGCCGCATGGGCGAGAACCTTCCCCTGAAGCGCTATCACTATGGCGTGCGCATTTGTCCTGAGCCGGTGTATTGGGGCGGACTTTCTGGCAGTCCTTACAGCGAGGCGATTTCATGGGGCAAATTTGTGCCGCCGTCCGAGGGCGGGCGTTTCGGAGAAGTGTTCGTGGATGCGACCGTAGGATTGCCCCTGATCGTAGCAGCAGTGCTGGAGCGGCTGGGAAAGCACAAGAATGCGAGTGGGAAAGCAAAGACGGGAAAGGTGGGGGCGAGAAAGTAGTTTGTTGGTCTGCTCACCTACCGAAGAGTGGCTTTGAACCGCTGCTACACGATCCTCTGATTGTGCGAGGGCGCGGATGCCATCAGCGATAGGCCGGTGTCTTCGCGGGAGGAGCCATTAGCTTCGCGTCCCGCTTGGGGATCGGCCGTGATCGCAGCACTCAGAAATGCTTCTGCCCAGCCCTGGACGTTATAGCTACGAACGATTTCGCGCATCAGCCGCATGCGTGCGCGCTTTTCTTCCACCGGCATCACGCAGGCACGGTGAATGGCCTCGGCGATACCCGCCAGGTCGTTGGGGTTGATCACGATTGCGCCATGCTGCAGCTCGGCTGCGGCCCCCGCGAATTCGCTAATCACGACCACCCCGCGTTCATCCACCTGGGCGGCGCAGAATTCTTTGGCGACGAGGTTCATTCCGTCCTTCAACGAAGTGATCAGAGCGATATCGGCGGCGCGGTAATAAGTGAGCAACTGTGTTCGCGTGAGATTGCGATGCATGTAGTGAATCGGGACCCATCCGGCCTCGGTGAATTCGCCATTAATCTGGCTCACCAGCAGCTCCACTTCCCGCCGCAGCTGCTTGTACTCACGAATTTCTTCCCGGCTGGGGACCACGACTTGCACCATGGTGACGCGATGACGGAGTTCCGGATACCGCTTCAGGAGAATTCGAAAAGCCTTTAGTCGCTCGGGGATGCCCTTGGTGTAATCCATCCGGTCCACGCCCAGCACCACAAAATTGTTCATCAATTCCCGCCGGAGCTGAATCGCCGAAGTTTCCACTTCGCGACCTGCGGCGTGGCTGGCAAATTCCTCATACGCAATGCTGATGGGGAAGGTGTCCACTTTGGTCCGCCGGCCATCGAGCACCACGACGTTGTGAGATTCGTCCCGCTGGCTGATGGCTTCGGGAACAATTCGCTCCAGGCAGCTCAGGAAATTGTAGCGATCACGGTCGGTTTGGAACCCCAGCAGGTGATATTGCAGCAACGAACGTAAAACAGGTTTTCGCCACGGCAATTTCTCGAAGACATCCGGCGCGGGAAATGGGATATGCAGGAAAAAACCGGTGCGAGCGGTGCAGCCCGCTTCCCTCAAGTATCGACCCATCAACATCAGGTGATAGTCATGGGCCCAGATCAGGTCTGTGCTGGTTGCCGTTTCGACCGCTGCCTGGGCAAACTTCCGGTTCACACGCTGGTACATTTCCCAGTATTCGGGATCGAAATTGCAGCGTGAAGGCATGTCGTGAAATAGCGGCCAGATAATTTCGTTGGCGAAGCCAGAGTAGAACTTGGAAACCTCCTGCTGCGACAGTGGCACAGCCTTGAGCGCGTATGACCGTCCGCGAGCGGCTTTCTGCAGAAGACTGGTGGCGATCTCCGAATCCGTAGCCCCGGCCCAGCCGATCCAGATCCCATGATGGTGGCGCCAAATGCTATCCAACGCGGAAGCAAGCCCTCCAGCGCTGGGGGTAAGCCGCGGATGGCCGACACGGGTTTTGATCTCCACCGGCAACCGGTTCGAGACATTGATTAAACGCCCTTCAAGCAGCTTCATATTTCCGCTCCACAGGCCAATAGCCAGTCCCGCAGAAACCGACCCAATTCTTCAGGAGGCCGCAACCAGACGTCGGCCATGGTTGGCCGAGGTTCGGGGCGAACCAAGACGGCAAGTCCCCGCCCTTTGATGGCACGAAAGGCATTCTCGTCTGTCTGATCGTCACCTAAATATGCCGCTGCAACTCCCTGGCCCGCTTCAGCCAGGATGGCAGCGACCGCATCTCCTTTGTTCTTGCCAGGAGCACGCAGCTCAAGACCGCCGTCAAACGGCAGCAGCTGCAAGCCGTAATCATTCACCAGCGACGAGCAGAGGTTTCGGACTTTGTTCTCGATTGCGGCTCTTTCCTCGGAGGACAGACCTCGCCAGTGGATCGCGATTCCACCCGGCTTGGTCTCGGTCCGTGGGCCGAGTCCGCATGATCGCAATGACCGGGAGGCAATTTGTAGGGCCGTCCGCTGCTCCGGCGGGGGGGCTTCGACTTCATAAGAGCCGTCTGGAAGGAGCCGCTCCGAGCCGTGACTTCCCCAGATTTCGGGATGAGGATGAATGCCACTCAGAAAAAGCAACTCAGTGGCTGGACGTCCGCTGATGAGTATCACGCGCGTCCCCTGCCGCATGATTTGGGAAACCAGCTCCGGAATTTCGCGATAGGGAAATGCACGGGTGCGGTCGGGCGTGAAAGGCGCGAGCGTGCCGTCATAATCCAGGAGCAGAGCGCGCGAGCTAGCTCGCCGAACTCGCTGGAAGAAGGAACTGCACACGTCCTGATGTACCGCGACCGTCATTCTCAACCCCGGTTTCGGGCTCGGAAGCCCCGGCGTCAGGCTCCAGACCAAGCCAAAGCCCAGAGCTTAAGGTCAGAGCTCAAACTTTATGCGTTCGCGAAGAAGCGGAAGAACCTTCCGTGATCGGAATAGCACTTGCAGCACTGAGCGGACGAAGGACAAGCCAATGGCTGAGCGCGCTGCAAATCTGCAACCGAGCGCAGCCCCAAACTTATGCGCCACAGTTACTGGACGGAGTCTAGCACGAATATCCAGGGCGAGAGCAGTTGAAAGTACATAGGACAGTTGCGAAATAGTGCACCATAGATGTTTGCCCAAAACTTGTGCTTTCCCCGCAACTATTGAGCCGACAACTGCTTTGCCAGGGCTGCAACCTGGGACACGTCGTAAAAACCGGAGAGGTCGGAGTGCCCGGCGAGGGTCTCCCGCTCCTTCCCGTCGACCAGAATCTTGACCCGCATAAGCCCGGGAATATTTGTTGAGAGCGTTTGAATCATGGAAGCAACTGTGAGTTCTTCGGCCAAGACACCCGAGGTTTGCCCGTTTACCAAGGCAGAATTCAGATCCAGGACGGCAATACCCTGACTTACAAGGTACACATCGTGAACCTCAGATCCGGCACCCAGCGGATGGGGCGAGTTCTTCTCCAGGTAGATGTTCAGCAACCCGCGCAAAACTTCTTCTGCGCGCTGCTGCCGGCCGGAGGATAGAGGAATAGAAATTGACTGCGCACGCAGTTCCCCCGGATCGTCGTAGGCCACATACACCGTAACTTTTTCCATCGGGCCCACAGTTGGCGGACTCACATGTTGTGCGGGCACCGAAGGCTGTGGGTTGAGGGCTTCGCGGCGCCGTAACTGCCACACGTACACTGACATCCCGACGGCTAAACTGAAAAGAATCACCGTCGCGAAGGCGAACTGGCGAGGGATCATGGTGCGAACTCCGTCTTCGCCCGGAGCGAGGGAATCAGCGTGGCAATGCCGTTCGCCAGCGCGGCCGAGATCATCTGTTGATAATCGGCCGAATTGAGTTGCGAGACGTCACCTGTGGTGGGTGCGATTTCAAGGGCCAGAGCGGGCACCGTAATGTTATTCAGTGGACGAAGCGGAGCAGCCAGCGATCGGACCGGAAAACCCGTCTTCTGGATCGCTGCGACAAGTTGTCCTTGGGCCCACCGACTGCGAGCTAGTGAGGCTGATTGCGCGGATTGCCAGTCCACAAATGGCCCACTGTTATCGCCACTAGCGGGGAGCATTGCGGTATAGATTCGCATACCGCTACCTTGGGATGTGGCGTGAATACTGATATAGAGGGCTGGCTGGGCAGCATTGGCAAGCGCGGCCCTCTGGTCGGGGGAAAGCATTCCATCGGAATCACGAACAAGTTGCGACTGAATGCCACGCGTGCTTAGTTGCTGGCGCAACCGCCGGGCGAGAGCCAGAGTCACATCTTTTTCCAGAATTACCGGATTCAGAACAGCGCCGGATTCAGTGCCTCCATGCGCCGGGTCAATCATGACCAGCAAGGTGCGCTGTCCAGTAGCCGGTTGCGTCGCCGCTGGAGGTTGGTTTGCAGGGGCCTGATTTGCAGGAGATTGGTTTGGAGAAAGTTGGTTTGGAGAAACTTGGCCCGGGGCGGCAACCAGAGGAGGCGCAGTCTGGCTAAGCAGCAGACACTGCAGCGAGAGCGCCAAGATGGCAGCGATCAGCAAATGTGCGGGGCGCCGGATTTTGCGGCCCTGGTACCTGCTATTCCAATACATAAATGGTCAAGCCGCTGAGCAGCTTGGGATAGAAGTCCGTAGACTTCTGCGGGAGCACTTCGCCTGCAAAAGCAATGTCGCGAATCTGCTGCATTCGCGCCGGATTCATAAGAAACGCCAAATTGGCCTGGCCACTGCGAACCACCGCCATAGCTTCATCGGCGTCGCGGATATAACTCACACTCTGCTGGTTGCCGATCGCCTCCTCGGAGATTCCAAGCACGCCTTCCAACAAACATTTATGAAGCTGCACAACGTCGAGCGCTTGTTGGCGGAGTGAAAGGTTGCCGAAGGCAGAGGGCGGCGTTTTTGTCCGGCTGAGGAGAAACACGCGGTCCTGTGCGACAACTAACAATGAAGAACCGGTTTGTCCTGCTTCGCGCAGCATGGCTGTAGCCTGTGCAGCGTCGATCGAGGCGTCGGCTTCTTGCATGCTGAAGAATTCACTCGCACCCACACGGAAAGAATCCATTGAGAAATTTGCCAGCCCGTGCACCACCCGATGAGTGGGAAGAATGAGCAGGCCGGGGCTGTCCATATTGACGAACGTCATCATTGCCAGTTCGTAGGGAGCAAGCCCTGAGTGTGGGGAGGGCGCTTCGCTCGCCGAAGCTCGCCGTTCATTGCGATAAGTCAGCGCAGTCTCGTAGCGATGATGCCCATCGGCAATGATGAGCTTCTTCTCACGCATCCTGGTGCTGACTTGCTCGATGGTCCCCGGATCGGAAATCCTCCAGACCCGGTGGAGGACACCGTATTCATCCTTCATCTCGATTATCGGAGGGTCGGTCGAAGCCAGAGTATTGTCAATTTCACCCGCCGGATCGCTATAGAGCATGAAGATCTGGCCGAAATGGGCGCGAGTAGCCCGCAGCAGATCCAGCCGGTCGGCTTTAGGTTTTGCCAGGGTTTGCTCATGCCGGAACACCACCCCGAACGAATAGTCCTCCAGCTTACCCAGCGCGATAAATCCACTGCGTTCCAGCTGCATGCTGCCACCTGGGGCTAAGAACTGTTGGCAGTAGCGATAGAGCGAGGGTTCCGGATCCTGGTGGAATATTCCCTCACGACGCCAGTTATCAAAGAAGGCGGCGGCCCGGCTATAAGGATTGCCCGTGGGCCCGTCGTTGGCATTGCGCTTGCCCAGGATAATTCTGACCAGGTTGTACGGACTGGCCGCATAATAACGATCCTGCATCTCGGGGCTGATTTTGTCGTAGGGCTGGGTGGCCACCTCAGTGAGCGCAACCCAAGCTGGATCATAACGAAGGGCGCGGAAGGGTTCTATGTGTGCCATCAGCCAAGAACCAACCGATTGTATCAAGCGGTCTGCTGCCAGCCGGAGCGGCCTTCGAAAAGAGAACAGGTATGCACGGGTTGGGCAAACTTTTGCACAAGCTGGGAATCCAAGCCCAGTCTGGGAAACCGGTGACAAAGTTTTAGCACTACTTCGCCGAACATGTGATAACATTTGCACTCGATTCGAGGATTTTATGGCGCGCCAAGAAGGGCGCGGGTCCTCTCGGCCCCGGGTTCTAATTCGCCAAGTCCCATTCCAAAAACCAAACCCGGTTTCGGCGCGAATCTGCTCACCTCGAGCGCTGGCCTTTGTTTTTGCGCTGATCGCTTCCTTTATTTTGTGTGGCGTGCCATCCGCGTTCGCGCAGACTCCCGATGTGGATGAAATCCACATCTCCCCTCGGATCGAGCCGGAAAAGAGTGAGCAAGAAAATGTGTTGGATACGGTCCGAGCTCACGCTCCGACAATGAAGTCGAAAGTCGATCTGGTCCTGGTTCCGGTGACGGTGACTGACCCGATGAACCGCCTGGTAACTGGACTCGACAAAGAGAACTTCCAGGTATACGAAGGCAAGGAACAGCAGGACCTGCGGCATTTCTCCAGTGAAGACGCGCCGATTTCGCTCGGCGTGATTTTCGACATGAGCGGAAGCATGAGCAGCAAAGTCGAGCGCGCCCGCGAAGCCGTGACCGAATTCTTCAAGACGGCAAACCCGCAAGACGAATTTTTCATGATTGCGTTTGCCGACAAGCCGGAGGAGATTTCCGATTTCACACAGTCCGTAGAGGACATTCAAGGCAAGCTCATCTACACCGTACCCAAAGGACGCACAGCACTATTGGACGCAATCTATCTCGGCATCAGCAAGATGCGGCAAGCCAAATACCCCAAGAAGGCCCTCCTGATTATCTCCGATGGCGGCGACAACCACAGCCGCTATACCGAGGGTGAGATTAAGTCTCTGGTGAAGGAAGCCGATGTAATGATTTATTCCATAGGTATCTACGATCATTATTTTGCCACCGAGGAGGAGCGGCTGGGGCCGGCGCTGTTGGGCGATGTCTCAGAAATCAGTGGAGGCCGGTCATTTACCATAGACAACCCGAATGACTTGGCCGATGTTGCTACAAAAATTGGAATCGAGCTACGCAACCAATATGTGCTCGGATACCGTCCAAAGAACCCAGGGCACGACGGCAAATGGCATAAGATAAAGATTAAGTTGCTTCCGCCAAAAGGACTGCCGCCGCTACATGTTTATGCCAAAACTGGGTACTATGCATCCTCGCAATAAACTTGCCCCTAGCAGAGTAGTCTCTGCATTCCTGTTTCTGATCTTCTGCGGCCTCCTTGCGGCGCAAACGTCATCGGCGCCCCCACCAAGCAATCCGACCACTGCGCCTCAGGGCCAGGTACAGCAACCCAGTCAGGCTCCGCCGCCACAAACGTCGCCTTCGAGCCAAACGTCCGCAAACCCTCCGGCTCCCCAATCAACCGCCGGCCCTCAGGACCAGGCTCCCAAGGCGGTGGTGGGAGAAGCGCCAGCTAACGACAATGGTGTTTTCGTTTTTCATGCGGAAGCTCAGGAAGTCACGCTGCATGCCACCGTGGTAGACGAAAGAAATCGGCTGGTCACGAACCTCGGCAAGGCCGATTTCTCAGTGTTCGAGAACAGCCAACCCCAGCAGATCCGCTCCTTCCGGCAGGAAGATATCCCGGTGGCGATCGGGATCGTAATTGATAACTCCGGCTCCATGCGGGAGAAGCGTGATGAGGTGAACAAGGCCGCGCTAAATCTGGTGCGGGCCAGCAATGCCCAGGACCAGGTGTTCGTGGTGAACTTCAGCGATGAATATTACCTGGATCAGGAGTTCACCTCGGATATCAAAAAGCTTCAGGTTGCGCTTGAAAAAGTTGAGGCGCGCGGCGGCACGGCGTTATATGACGCGATCATTGCGTCGGCGGATTACTTGATCCATTCACCCCTGCAAAGGAAAGTGCTGTTTGTCGTGACTGACGGCGAGGACGACGCCAGCCAGGAAAACCTGGAACAGGCGGTGCATCGTCTTCAGCAGGAGAACGGTCCGACAGTCTACGCGATCGGCTTGCTCGGACAAGAGAAGGCGCGCCGGGCCAGGCGGGCCCTGGAAGTTATTTCAGATCGCACCGGCGGCATTGCCTTTTTCCCGCCTACGCTGAACGAAGTTGATGAGCTCAGCCGCAACATCGCGCATGACATTCGCAATCAGTACACAATTACATACACTCCCACCACTGCGAAAAACGTGGGAGGGTTTAGAACCATCCACGTGGATGCGCACGCCCGTCCTTATAAGAAGCTGACGGTGCGGACCCGCAGTGGTTATTATCCCGGCCAGGAGCGCCAGGGCGCAGGCGGCGGGCAATGACGACAGAGTCGTTGGCCGTTCGCCAGAAGCGTTGATAGCTGCGAGGAACTCTAGCTCGTGGATTTGAAAGGGCGCGCTTCAGGCGCGCCGTAAAACCCTCCGTCAAATCAGCGGTGCAGCTGGAAGCCGCACCCTTTCAAATCCGAGACAATCTGCGAGTTCCCGCTCCAGATTAATGCCTTCTGGCCAACGACCAACAGCCGACGACTAACGACTGCTTCATTGACGCTTCCCTCGCTCTTCCGTACCCTGTAGGGTGCCGATTCTTTCCAATACCAACCTGCGTGTCGCGGATGACATTACCGAACTGGTTGGCCAAACTCCGATGCTTCGCTTGCGGAGGATGGTGCCGTCCGCCGCAGCGGACATTTTCGCAAAACTCGAATATTTGAACCCAGGTGGCAGCGTGAAAGATCGCGCCGCGATTGGAATTATTCGGCGCGCTGAAGAAGAAGGACGGCTCCCGTCAGGCGGAGTCATCGTAGAGGCAACGGCTGGAAACACCGGCATTGGCCTGGCCCTCATCGGAGTCAATCGCGGTTACAAGGTCGTTTTGTTCGTCCCGGAGCGCTTCTCTGAAGAAAAAGTGAAGATTATGCGCGCGCTGGGTGCAGATGTGGCGCGCACTCCAGACGAGGAAGGCATGGCAGGGGCAATTCGTAGGGCGCAGGAGTACGCGGCGAAGACCGACGGCGCGTTCATGGCCGGACAATTTGAAAATCCCGCCAATCCTGATTATCACTACGAAACTACAGCCGAAGAAATCTTCGAGCAAATGGAGGGCAGCCTCGATGCATTCGTAATCGGCTCAGGCACAGCGGGGACTTTTACCGGAGTTTCTCGCTTCATGAAGAAGAAATTGCCGCACGTGCTTACTGTAGCCGTAGAAACCCAGGGGTCGGTGCTCGGAGGTGGACCGCCCGGAAAGCATAAAGTGGAAGGGATAGGGGCGAGTTTCATCCCGAAAAATTTCGACCGCTCGGTCTGCGATGAAATTCTTATGGTTACTGACAAAGACGCGTTCAACACCGTAAACACGCTAGCCGCAAAGGAAGGAGTTCTCTCCGGTTCAAGTGGGGGAGCCGCCGTGTTCGCGGCCTTGCAAGTAGCGCAGAGACTCGGGGCAGGGAAGAGAGTCGTGACCGTAATTCCCGATTCGGCAGAGCGGTATTTGTCGAAGTGCATTTTTGAGGGTGGAATTTGAGGAGCAGTCGTTGGCTGTTGGTCTTTGGCCGTCGGCTTTGACAACCCGGATTTCGCCAGCAAACTAATATGTGGAAGAGCGATATGACTCTCGGAGACGCAGCTCGAGTTATCGAGCGATTTCTGGCACCCACCAGTCTCTACCCTCAGGAGTGGAATGATTTCGTGGAGACACCACAGCATTGACCAAAAAGTTGAATTCTACAGAAAGCGATGCTACGAGCTAGATCCCCACGTCAATCGGCCGGGAGATATGGATGGCCCGCGGTTGAAGAGCTAAGGTCAATCGTAGCGGTATTGCAATCAGACACGACTTAGGCGCGGCGCGTGGTCCGCGTACTTATCTACCAGCGATTTGTTGCCAATTCGGACATGCTAACTCGAAGAGAAACTCGCCAACGACCGACGACCAACGACCAACGACGGGGTTTCTCAACGCGCGCCATCCACGATGGCCAGGAGCCTGATCCCCTGACCGGCGCGGTCAATGTTCCTATCTACGCCAGTTCCACCTACGTGCAGGAGGAACTCGGCAAGCACAAGGGATACGAGTACGCCCGCGTTTCTAATCCCACGCGTGATCGGCTGGAACAGAACCTGGCTTCGCTCGAAGGGGGCGTGGCGTCTCGCGTTTTCGCCAGTGGCATGGCGGCCATCAACGCGATCTGTGCCATGTACAAGAGCGGCGACCACTTCGTTTGTGGGCACGACTTGTATGGAGGCGTGCCACGATTGTTTAATCAAGTGCTTTCCGGCTACGGCTTTGAATTCACCTACGTCGATACGTCAGACCCGAAGAATGTCGAGCGTGCCATCCGCAAGAACACGCGCATGGTGTACGTGGAGACGCCGACTAATCCCCTGATGGCCTTGAGCGACATTGAAGCCGTTGCGCGCATCTGCCGCCGCAAGAAAGTCGAACTGGTTGTCGATAACACTTTCATGTCGCCATATTTCCAGCAGCCGCTCACATTAGGAGCGGACATGGTGGTTCACTCAACGACGAAATTTCTGAACGGTCACAGCGATGGCCTGGGCGGAGTTGTCGTGTGCACGCGTCAGGACCAGGCCGAGCGGTTGGGCTTTCTCCAGAAGGCCGCCGGCGCCATTCTTTCACCCTTCGAATGCTGGCTGGTGCTGCGAGGGACGAAGACTCTGGCCGTCCGGATGCTTCAACACGATTGCAATGGCCGTGCTGTCGCGGAATTCCTGGTGCGTCACAAGAAAGTAAGAAAGGTTTTTTATCCCGGACTGAAAGACCATCCGCAGCATGACCTCGCTCGGCGTCAGATGAGCGGCTTCGGCGCGATGATTACTTTTGAAACCGGATCGTTGGCGAATGCAGCGAAAATGCTGAAGCGGGTGCGGGTGTGCTCACTGGGAGAATCTCTAGGCGGAGTCGAAACCTTGATCTCCCATCCCGCCACCATGACCCACGCCGCGCTGGGAGAGAAGGGAAGAAAGGCGATCGGCATCACCGATGGAATGGTCCGCATCTCTGTGGGAATCGAAGATGTGGCAGACATTCTCGCCGATCTGGCCCAGGCACTAGCCTAGAATTTCCTGTGTGAAGCATCGATTGACCGAGTCACTTATGTCTGACACTGTCCAAAAATATAGAGACTACGTAATGACCGGCTTCGTGAAGTCCTTGGCTCCGATCGTCATTGACCGCGCCAGCGGCGCCAAAGTCTGGGATGAAAATGGGCGCGAATATCTGGACTGCTTCTCCGGAATCTCCGTCGTCAACGCCGGCCATAACAATCCGCGAGTGATTGCGGCTGCCAAGGCGCAGATCGACAAGTTGGTACACTGCTCGTCCTATCTGTATCACGTGCAGCCCGTGGCTGATCTGGCTGAGAAGCTCGCCCAAATCGCTCCCCACGGGCTTACGAAAACGTTCTTTGGCAATGGAGGCGCGGAAGCCATCGAAGGCGCAATGAAGCTGGCGCGCCTTTATACCGGCAAGCACGAATTCATCGCACTGCACGGCAGTTTTCATGGACGCAGTTGGGGAGCGCTCAGCATTACTGGCAATCAGGGCAGGAAAAAGCGAGGCGGGCCGTATGCGGCGGGGGTCGCCTTTGCTCCCGTGCCATATCCGTATCGTTCGCTTTGGCCCAACGATCCGGAGGAATGCGGCCTCCAGTGCGCGAAGTCTATCGATGAGATCATTCGCTTCGCGACCTCCGGCGATGTGGCAGCCTTTATTGCGGAACCGGTTTTGGGTGAAGGCGGCATCATAGTTCCGCCAAAGAATTATTTTCGCGAAGTGAAGAAAATTCTCGACCAGCACGGGATCTTATTCATCGCCGACGAAGTGCAATCCGGCTTCGGACGCACTGGAAAGATGTTCGCTATTGAGCATTACGGGGTCGTGCCCGACATCCTGGTCACCGCGAAAGGCATTGCCGACGGATTCCCACTAAGCGCGTTCACCACTCGTCCGGAAATTGCGGCCGGCTACAAACCAGGCGATCATCTTTCGACCTTCGGCGGGAACCCAGTTTCCTGTTCAGCGGCGCTCGCCAACATACAGTTCATGCAGGATGAGAATCTGCCAGCGCGCGCGGCCGAATCCGGGGAATACGTAATGAAGAAGCTACGAGGACTACAGACCCAGAACCCGCTCATTGGCGAAGTCCGCGGACTCGGGCTGATGATTGGAGTGGAGTTGGTACGAGACGAGAAACTCACCCCAGCTAGCTCCGAAGCCGAAGCCATTCGCGATTCCTTGTTACGTCAGGGCGTGCTGGTAGGTGTGGGAGGCGTTTACGGAAACGTGGTCCGCTTCCAGCCGCCGCTCATCATTGCCAAAGAACAGATCGACCACGCCCTCGGGGCATTTGCGTCTGCGTTGGCCGAGGTGGTGCAGCCAGCAGCAGCAGTCTAGATTTCGTCCTCTCCACGGTCGCCGCCGATGTCCCGCGCCGGGCTGAGCGCGTGTCCATCGTTCGCATGCCGGACATCAATCCTTCCATTTACGTTGTTCAGCCTGATTTGTACGCCGCCGCCACCCAACTCTCCTCGCAAGTCGTGGCCCACGAAACGATGATCATTTGTGTGCAGTCCAAAGCTGTTGTCAATTCCTCCACTCACAGTCGTGGCTTCTATGCTGGCTTTGGCGTCGGAAGGCAGGGTTAAATCAACCGGGCCGTTTACAGACGACAGCTCAATCGGAGTGGCTTGCAATCGCTCGAAATTCGCGTCGAGATGTCCATTGATCGTCGCCAACCTGGCGCGGCCGGCAAGCCCGCGTGCGGTTAGTTTTCCGTTGATGCAGGAGGCGTGCACTTCACCGCTCACGCCGGTCACGTCGAGCGACCCGTTAATGAGTTTGATTTCATCCAGGCGGGCAGTGCGAGGGACGGTCAGGGTGTATTCAACCGAAGCAGGATTGTTCCGGCCATCAAAATAATGGTAGTCCTTGTCCCTTTCGCGATACTTGGTTTCAATCGAAATGGAATCCGCGCGGTTTTCAATAACGATATCCGCATCCTTCAACTGATCTTCATTTCGAGCGCGCTTCACCGCGTCGACCTTCACCTGGTTCTGGTCCCCGGCAATGATGTGCACGGCACGATTGATGTTCTCAAGTTCGATGCGGCCATTCGCAGTCAGCGGATAAGTATGGTGAAACTCCTCGGTGACGACGGCCTCGTCATTGTCATTGTCGGAAGCATGGGCCAGTGCAACGTTCAACACCACGGCCAGAGAGACGCCCAGGATCGCTCCCGTCCAAGTGGCAAACCGCCGATTCGGTTCCATATTTCCTCCTTCGGATATCGCTTAGACGAGGCAGGAGGGAAATAGTGAGTCAGAGGAGAATAAGCCCCATACGGAGGCCGAGAGTTACGGCTTCGGTGCGCGTTGAAGCGCCGAGTTTGTCCAGAATAGAGCTAATGTGAAACTTGATGGTATGGTCAGAAACTCCCATCCGATCAGCAATTTGCCGGTTGCCGAGTCCTTCAGCCAGCATGGCGAGAACTTCAATTTCACGCGGAGTCAGATCCTCATGTGGGGGTTGCATCGGAGATGCCGGGCTGCGAACACCCTGCACCAGGTTCTGAGCGACTTGCGGATCGAGTAGTACCAAGCCTGCGAACGCGGCCAGGATTGCCGGAAGAATTTCCTCGATTCCAGCATCTCGAGGCAAGACTGCTTTGACCCCGGATCGCAGGGCCTGAGCTGTCCAAAGCGAGTCTGGATCATCGATGAGCAACACCAATGGAAAGCCTGATGGCGTGCCCAACAGCAGCGACGATTCTTTATCGAGATCGGCAAGAATGACGTCCGGCTGCAACTCTACTGCCCGCTCCGCGATGGTGTGGGTGCCTTGCAAGCTGCCCGCTACCTTGAGAGCTGGAGCAGACTTCACCAGCGATTCGAGGCCGGCCCGGCGAACGGAGGAAGCAGAGGCTAGCAAGACGCGGACTGCACGGCTCCCATTGCCGTTCGCCAGGTTGTGATCCATATCGTTATCTCGCCGGACGCTCCGCCAAACTCACAGAAAGCTCCACCGGTGCTCCGGCACGAAGCACGGTGGTGCGGAGGCTGTCGCCGATTTTTGCCGAGGCCAGCAGCTCACGGATGTTTTCAATATCCAGAGCAGGTTGACCCTCTAATTCGACGATGACGTCGCCCAAAACGATTCCGGCCTTGTCAGCCGGTCCACTGGCTTCGACGTGCAATACCATGAGCCCTCCTGAAGGTGATGACTTCAGCTTGCCAGCGAGGCTTTCTGGGATTCTGACTGGCTGCATGGCGATTCCGAGATAAGGACGCGCGATGTAGCCTTTTTCGAGCAGTTCATCGAGCGTGCGGTTGACCGTGGCGACAGGAATCGTAATTGGTCGGCCCCGGCCCAGCCCGCTGGTGTTGACGCCCAGAACTTTGCCTTCCACACTCACTAGTGGGCCACCGGAGAATCCCGGATAAAGTCCGAGAGCCAGCCGGATGCTCTGGTCAACGCGACCACCCCGCCAGGTGCGCCATTCGCCGCCGATGCCCCCGATGATTCCGGAGCTGGCGACCAGATCACCCGCGCGTGTGCGCCCCAGAGCCAGCACAAAGTTGGCGAGTTTGAGCCTTGTAGGATCGTCGAACGCGGGCACCTGGGTGTTACCACCGTTGAACTTCAGGACCGCGAGGTCCGTTCCCGGATCGCGTCCTGCCAATTTGGCTTCCACGCGTTTCTTGCTGGGCAGGAGGACACTAATCTCTTGCTCGCGCTGAATTGTGTGATCGGCAGTGACCACGATGCCGGCGCGCCAGTGAATACCGCTCGAAGGTATCCGCCTGCGACCGAACACTGTGACTACGGATTCTCCCGACTGCATTGCGGCTGTAGCTAAGTCGTCTGAAAATTTCGCGATTCCTGAAGCTGCCATTACTTTCTCCTTAGGGGTTTGTTTCGGTCTCATCATGCGCCGTGCCGCGTAGCGACGCATCAGCCGAACGGGCAGGAACGTACTGGAAGATTGGCTAGTTCGATGGCAGCGTATGGGAGCGAGATGATTCGGCTTCGGAGATGACGTAAACGATCAGGATCCCGAGCTCGGGCTCGATGGGATGGCGGTATCGGGGATGCGGAAACACAAAATAGTAGACTGCCGGGTAATACAGAATCAGCCACAGAAACAGCCACGCGCCTGGCTGGCGCTTTCGTAAGGCGCGTCCGAGTCCCCAGAATGCTAGTACGGATGAAGCCAGAAATATGGAATTTTTTAACGGCGCCAGAGCTGGGATTTCAGACGATCGCGGCAGCCCGCCCCAGTAGTAGATAAATCGTTTGATGCTGATCCAGGCGAAGCGCCCGTAATCGGCGCGGATGAATTCTGTCGCCTCGCGCTTGCGTTCCGCGACGTAGCCAGTCTCTCCCATCTGCTGATAGCGGCGCATTTCGAGAACACTTTGTGAAGGATGGACGTACGACATCCAGGTGCCGTCCGCGCCGGGACCATTGCCCAGGCGAAGCTCGGCCCCGAAGTTGGAGCGAATGAACATGAATTTGCCGAACGTCTCGTAGTTGCGAACCAGCCACGGTGTGATCGCGCCGGCGAAGAACAGTGAAGCGAGCATGACTCCTACGAGGGATGGCTTGCCTTTTTTCCAGCGGCGGTACCAGGCCCACAAGCCCGACGCAGGCAGAAACGAAAGTAGGGAAGTGTTGGTTAGCGCAGCCACACCCCAAAGCAGGCCGAATGCGATCCATGGTTTTGCGCCCTCAATTTCCTCGAGTTGCAGAGTGAACCAGAAGATGACCGCCAGAAGCAGCGCAGCGAGGCTGGTCTCCCAAACCCAGCGCGTGCACCAATACATCACTGATGGCAGCAGCGCCCACGACCAGGCAGTCCAAACCGCCACGTTTTCGCTGAAGCATTTTCGCCCGATCAGAAAGATGGGAACGCAAGTGAGAGCAGAAAAAAAACTGTTAATGCTGAGCAAAATCAAAGCCGAAGCGTGAGTGTAGACGCCCATCAATCTGAATACGCCCGCAATAAGATACGGGTAAAGCGGAGGCTCCCACGCCGTTAGCCCGGTCTGACCATCAAACGGATCGGCAAAGCCATGTCCGGTAGCGATTGCCCTCCCGATACGCCCCATCTCCCAGCCGAAGCTGAAGCCGTTGTCGTAGGCTTTGAATTTGTAGGTGTGAGCAATGAGGATGTAGCCAAAACGGAGTGCGAATCCGATTGCCACCATCCAGAAGAAAGATGTGCGGGCACGGATCCACCAACGGCGGACTTTTCCAGCTGATCCCTGGGTCGAGATGGATTGGGCAGCGGGTCGCGCCATCTGGGAACTAGCTTCTCACAAGTCGAGTGTTCTGACGAGAATTCCGGATGGGGATGCAGCGATGAAAATTGACACCCGCCTTCTGCAACCCTAGACTGAAAATCGCAAATCACAGCGCGAACCATGCCCTACGTCAAACTAACCACACAATCCGAACTTCCCGCTGAGGGTGAAGCTAAAGAATTCGAGCTTGGCGACAAGATTATTTGCGTCGCTAACGTGAACGGCACTATCACCGCCATGGATAACGTCTGCCTGCACATGGGAGGTCCACTCGGGCAGGGATACATCGAAGGCAACAAGCTCGTTTGTCCGTGGCACGGCTGGGAGTACGACCCGAAGACAGGCGCGGTTGAAGGCGATCCCAAGTCGAAGCTGGCCGTGTATCCAATCAAGATTGAGAACGGGGATGTGATGGTCGAAGTCTAGATTTCAGCCCAAGCTCATGAGCCCGATTACTCATTTTCCTGACCGGGTGGGTCTTTGCAAATTGCGCCAAGTTAGACCGACAAGAGCGTGCCTTCGTCACTCTGGCATCGGTTGCTCCAGATGGCCTGGGCATCATTCCTGAGCTGCTCACTCGCAATTCCTCTCACCCACTACTCTGGTTTTCGCGTTATCACCATTCTCTGCATACTCTCGTTTTTGCTTTGGTGATCGCCGCCGTTTCGTTCGGGCTGGCAAAGCAGAAATGGAAGACGGGACTTTCTTGCCTTGCTGAGTTTTCATCTGCATCTCTTCGAAGACTTGCTGGGCTCGCGCGGCCCGGATGGTTATCAATGGCCGATTCAGTACCTGCAGCCCTTCTCTTCAAGGCTGCAACTTACGTGGCAAGGACAATGGCGGTTGAATGCCTGGCCCAATATCTTGCTAACGGTCGTGTTACTTCTGATTACGCTGTGGTTGGCGTGGCGTCGCCGATTTTCGCCGCTGGAGATGATTTCTGAGAAGCTAGATCACGTGTTTGTTGGAGCTCTGCGCCATCGCTTTCCCGCCAAGGCCGACGGCTGACGGCTACGTCAGATACGTCCGCCCGTTAGAAACTTTATGCTGCAGGTTTGCGGCCAGGTGGTCGATATCGGTTGGCGCGAGGTTGCCGGCTGAGCTCTCCAGAAAAGGCGTGCGATTGCTTCCAACCGCATCGCGGCGGAGTTGCACCAGCAAGGCCTGCACCGCATTCGGATCAAATTTCTGTGGAGTGATTCTCACAATCTCGCTGAGGGTTGAGCCCAGAGAGATTGGCTCGCGGTAGGGTCGCAAGCTGGTCATGGCGTCGAAAGTGTCCGCCAGCCCAATAATTCTCACCTGCATTGGCACGTCTTCGTTTAGAAGCCCATCGGGATATCCCGAGCCGTCGGCGCGCTCGTGGTGCCAGCGTACGATTTCCGGAATCCGCGGCCACGGGAATTGCACGCCAGTCACGATTTGATGCCCAACCGTGGTGTGATCGGCCATCTCCCGGAATTCTTCAGGATCCAGTGTTGTCGGCTTGCCGAACAGGCGCTTATCTACCGCCACCTTCCCAATGTCATGTAGATACCCGGCCGAACGAAGGGCAGCAACCTCGTTCGAATCCATTCCCATCGCATCTCCGATGGCAGATGCGTATCGCCCGACCCGGAGAGAATGTCCGTGAATGTTTATGTGCTTTACATCGATTGCAGCGGCGAAGGCTTCGAGTGCGTTGTCGTAGAAGCCGTGCAGGGAAGCCATGAGCCGCAAATTTTCCGATACTCGCTGTGCGAGAGTCTGAGTGAGCGCATGGTTCTGGACGGCCAGTGCAACGTAGTGGCACAGCAGATCGAGAGACTGCAAGCCTTCCTCGTCGTAGAGCGAATCGGTGTCACGCCGGCCCAGCGCGACTGCTCCTACGAGCTTGCCTGAAACCTTGAGTGGGGCAACGCACCTGAACAGCTCAGGCGCTACGTTTCCGTTCGCACTCAGAAAAGTATCGTAAGACGATTTGGCCAGGAGCACTGCGCCTTGTGTGGAGCTGAGTGCATGAACATGACGCGGCAAAAGAGGAATGACTGAAGGTTCGGGAATCAGCGCGAAGCCATGTGCGGCGATCGAAGTCAGCATCGACGGCTTTTCAATAAAAACGAATAGCACGCCTTCGCTAGCTCCGGCTGCATGCATCAGCGCGGACAGCATGGTTTGCGCGGTTTGAGTAAACTCCCGCTCCGCCGTCATCTCGGGGCCGAGATCGGAGAGAGTTTCAACCGTGCGCAACAACCGCCGGAAATTTTCTTTTTGTGCTGCCACCCGTTCGCGGGAGCAACAAATACCAGAGCAACTTGAGAGTAGCACGCGGGCAAACGATTGTAGCCGCTGGACTTGTTAGTTAGTTTGGTGCGTGGGAACTGTTGAAAAACCCGTGCGTGCAAGCGAGAATACGAGCGTCGCAGAGAAATAAATCCCCGGGAAGATTTTCTCAACGGTTCTGCCGCTAAAATCGTTCTGTGTCTCTAACCCGGTGGACAACACAACTGGTCCTATTCGCATGCGTTAGTACTCCGCTGTTCGCCTGGGGACCGGAGGGACACCAGATCGTCGCCGACATTGCCCGCTCGCGTCTAACCGAGACCACCAAACACCACATTCGAGAATTGTTGGACAACGATGATCTGGCCGCCATTTCAACCTGGGCAGATGAAATCAGGCCCCAGCGGCCTGAAACCTTTGGCTGGCACTTTGTGGATATTCCTATGAACTCGAGTGGCTATTCCGAGCAGCGGGATTGCTATCGTCCTGATGACAAACACGCTTCGACGAGAGCAGATCACCACAACTGCGTGGTGGACAGGATTCTGATATTCGAACAAACTCTCAGCGACAACCATGCGCCGCAGTCTGATCGCATTGAGGCGCTCAAATTCCTGGTTCATTTTGTCGGAGACCTCCATCAGCCACTGCACGCGATTGGAGAAGCGCGTGGAGGCAACGATATCCAGGTTTCGGAATTTGGCTCGTCCTTGTGTGGAAAGGGTCCCTGCAATCTCCATTTTGTCTGGGACGTCAGTCTTGTCGCCCATACCGGCCGCTCGGAAAAAGAGTACGTCGCCCACCTTGGGCGATTGATTTCGCGCCAAGACCTGGAGCACGAATCGGATGGGACTCCAGAAGGCTGGGCGAACGAATCCTTTAATTTGGCGAAGAAAGTTTGGTTGAACGACGGTGGCTCAGTTGACGAAGCGTATTACCGGAACAACATTGGAAGCCTCGATCAACGGCTGGCTCTGGCCGGCCTTCGCCTGGCTAGACTGCTCAATGAAGCATTAGGAAAGTGACTCGCGACCTAATCGCATCCTGGCGTTTTCAGGCAACAGCACATAGAGCGATCCAAGAAACGCGCAGAGGAGAATGCCCGCCCCGCCCCGCAATACAACCTCCGCCCAATATCCTCTCCAAAGGTGTTCGGCCTGAAGTCGGTAGTTTCCGACATCCGACAGCCAAGCCGGCAATTCTGTGGCACTGAATACAAGCCACAACGCAACGACAACCGATGCCAGAGCGGCAACGCCTCCTACGAATCGAATCGGCCAGGTTGCGCGTGCCAGGGCTTCGTGCCTCGATTTTAATTGTGCCTTGCGCCAGATCAGGCCCGCTTCGGGCAGCGCGGCCTCGCCGATATGTTCGGCTTCACTCTGCAGGAACTTCGACACCAGCGCGAGATCAGCGCACGCGGCACACGTTGCCACATGATTCAACAGCTCGGGACTGAGCTGAACCGAGCGCAGCGCTTCCAACACTTGCTTTTCTTTGTCACAGCCGAAGTCGTTCATACATTGACCTTCTCTTTTGTGTCCGCTGGATTGCCCCGAAGCATGTTGGCAAGCTTCCTCCGCGCTCGAAACAGTAATAGTTTGACGCTACCGGTTCGCAATCCGGTGGAGCCGGCAATTTCTTTGTGATTCGCCCCTTCGACGTACGCGAGCCACAGCAATTGCCGTTCGCGGGGCTTCAGTTGGTCGAAAGCTCTTCGCATGTCGGTTTGCAGTTCTGGGTCTGGGCCCGAGCTGGAGGCCTCAATTGCTTCCGTGGCGGCGACATCTTCGCTTCGTCTCCAACGGTCCCGCAGCAGGTTGGCCGCAATCCGAAAAAGATAGCTCTTGGTCTGCGTTTCATCCATGGCCGGCAGTTTCGCCGAGAGCAATCGGCAATACGATTCCTGCAACAGGTCATCTGCAATGTGGCGATGTCCTGAGACCTGCAGAAGATAAGCGAACAGAGGACGGGCCGTCTGCTCATAAAACAGGCGAAAGGCGTCCTCATCCATGATCAGGCGTGGTTCCACAGCTTCATCGATGGAACGTGAAATCTCTGCACCTAATTCCACTAGCGCCGCCCGACTTCGCGTCTCGGCACGCATTCGGCTGCTTTATGAACGATGGGGCATTGCGCCATTCAGCAGTCCGAAAGACTTCGACAGCGAATAGGACACTCCGGCGGAAATCGCAAAACCGATTCCGAGGGTCACAAAGATAGTCCCAAACACCAGAAACCCTTCTTCCGCCCCGGAGACTCTGCCGCGCAGGAATAGCAACGCTAGTCCGAAGAGAAAGAGAATTATGCCCGCCTGGACAGCCCCTATGATCCGCGAATAGGGCGAAGTCCGCTCCACGCTCAACGATTCCAGGATCTGTTTTCCAGCGTCGGTTTGCACATAAGCCAGCAGGTCTTGACTGGTGCCAAATTTTTCCACCAGTCTGGCTTGCACATCGGCCTGCAATTTGGCGATTTTGAAACGCCTGATAGTGCTGAAGAGGGTCCAGAACATGAAACTGAACGCGCTAAGAATTACTGGCACAATAATAATGTCTTCGCTCATCTTGGCTCCGTTTGCCCGGGCGATGCTACTCGGCCCGTCACTCTTTACAACGCGCGAGAGCAGGAAATGGTTAACAGGAGATCTGGGGATACTTTCAGGCCGCAAACAAGTGATACAGCATGAAGTAGATCACCACGCCGGTCACCGAGACGTACAGCCAGAGCGGATACGTCCAGCGGGCGATCGCACGATGCCGGTCGTAGCGCTCCCGAAGCGCGCGGCTGAGCGTGATGATGACCAGGGGTACGATGGTTATCGCCAGAATCGTGTGCGAGATCAGGATGCTGAAATATAAGGGACGCGACCAGCCGTGTCCCGGAAACCGCACCGAACCGACATGCCAGTGATAGTAAAGGTAGGAGGCAAGAAACAGCGAAGAAGTCACGACTGCCGTGAGCATCAGCGCGCGATGTGCGGCCATTCGTCCGCGATGAATCATCTGGTGCGCGGTCACCAGCAACACCGCGCTGGTGCCATTTAGGGTTGCATTGATGGTGGGAAAGATGGAGTAGTCGTTAGGCATTGGTTGTTAATTATGTTTTCCGCAAGAACGGATTGCTCTCGCGCTCGGCGCCGATCGTCGTCAGCGGGCCATGGCCGGGGACGACGATAGTTTCGTCGGGCAGCGCAAGCAATTTCTCTTGCAGAGAGCTAATGATTTTATCGAAGGAGCCGCCGGGCAGATCGGTCCGCCCGATGCTGCCGGCAAAGAGCGTGTCCCCGGCGATCAGTTTTTTCTGGGCAGGGAAGTGAAGGCAGATGCTGCCCTCGGTGTGTCCAGGAGTGTGCATCACGTTTGCCAGCAGTGCTCCGGCCTCGACTCTGTCCGACTCACCGAGGCTGTGGTCGATTTCGACTTTTCCGGGAGACTCCATGCCGATCCACGCGGCCTGAAGATCGAGCATCTTCAGCAGGGTGTAGTCGTTGTGATTAAGCAGAATGGGCGCGCCAGTTGCAGCGCGCAACTTCATGGCTCCACCGACGTGGTCGATGTGGGCATGGGTGATGACAATCCGTTTGACTTGGAGATTGTGTTTTTGGATGAGCGCAAGAATATCGGCTATATCGTCGCCTGGGTCAATGACCATTGCTTCATGTGTAGTCTCGTCACCGATGACGGAACAGTTGCACTGAAGCGGCCCGACCGGCAGAATTTCGTGGATCATAAGCGGCTGGAGCCAGATTATTTCTGTGGCTGCGCAGGCTTTGCGGGAGTCTTCGTCGGCGACGAATTATAGTCCTTCAACACCGAACCTGGCCCACTCTTGCGCGAAGCGGCCACCGACAGCGTGATCGAAGTCACCATAAAAATGATGGCGCACCAGGTGGTAGCTTTGGTCAGCACCGTGGCCGAGCCACGAGGGCCGAATGCCGTCTGACTGCCCTGCCCGCCGAACGCGGCCGCGATGTCCCCGCTCTTGCCGCTCTGCAGCAGGACAACGATGATTAAGAACAAGCAAACAAAGACATGAACGATAGTGATCAATATACCCATTGAAAGTTAGGATCCTTAGAGCTGGCTGCCAGTCTCTCTCGAGTTTACTCGAATGTGAGCGATGGTGCGGAAGGGGGGATTTGAACCCCCACGCCTTTCGGCGCCACCCCCTCAAGATGGTGTGTCTGCCAATTCCACCACTTCCGCTTTAAAATCAATAACTTAAGCTCACTCAAGACATCTGCAAACAATCAACAGCCAAGTGCCGTCATTGCAGATGCTTATGAGGGAGCTACCCAACCTGTACCCGATATTGTACCCGATAATCTTCATTCAGAGCCTAACACCGACGTAGAAAACTTCAAGGATTCCTTGTCTTATCACGAAATACTGTCTAATATTTAGATAGTAAAGGTGAAACAATGCAAAGTGTGGAATTGAAGCTCAAACAGGCAAGTGCTGTTCTTGGAGTACCTCCCAAAGAACTGCAGAACCTTGTCCAATTCGGCGTGCTGAGGCCGAAGCGACGTGCGCGCGTCTGCTTCTTCGACGCAAACCTTTTGTTGCAGGCCAAGGTCGCGGGTTACTTGAAGGAATCGCTGGGTACCTCTACGCAATACCTCGTACTGTTTACCAAAGCACTGTCGCAATGTTCAGGTAGCGAAGTAAGCAGGCGTAGCATTCTCACGCTGTGTGCTCGTTCGGCACCAGGAAAGACTCCATTGGAAGTTCGTATACCGATTCGACAGATCATAAAGGAGCTAGAGCACCGATTGCCGCTGGCGAACATCTATCGTGATATACCAAGAGGCCGGAAAAGAAAGGGCTGGAAGGAGGAGTTCCTTCGGACCCTGAAGAATGCTGCGAATGAGGGCGGGGGTCTGTCGGAAAAGCAGATCATCGAAGCTGTACGATCATATCGTAGCGCGAGTCGCCTCCAGCCCGAGGTCGAGGTTGTCTCCTAGGAAAAGATCGCGACGCCGCCCCAGAGGTGTTGTAGACACCTCAGTGCTGTTGGCGGGAGTAGCCGGATTCAGAAATGTTGGGCGCAACGCAAGCGCCAGCCAGTTGCGCCTGCAAACGTCCAGGATCTCGGTTTGTGGAAGCGGCATCGTTGATCCTTTCAGCTTGAAGTCGCAACTGATCGCAAAAGGGATCGTGTAACTAATTGATTCTAAATAAAGTATAAGGGAATGTATTGCGACCCAACAGAGCTGCGATTGCACGTTTGACAGCTTCACATATTGTGAAGTATTCTTGGTCAGTGCATGTCGTTACGCGTAAGCACCTGGAGCAGGCGATGGAAAGCTACCCAGATGCGGCGAACGAAATCAAAGCCTGGACCGCCATTGTCGAGGCGGTTCGCTGGCACAATTTTGATGATGTTCGCGGCGTGTTCAAGGATGCCGATTCTGTGGACGACTACGTGATCTTTAACGTCAGGCACAACCGGTACAGGCTTATAACCGTCATCCACTATGCTAAGACAACGAAGGAAAGGCAAACTCAAGGACATGTCTACATCCGATCCTTCTTGACGCACAAGCAATACGACAATCGCAGCAACTGGGACAGGAGGTACGGAAAACAATGAGCACAGTTCTCGCAAACCCGGCGGAAATGATTGCGAATGGCGCTCCCCACGTCATACACAATGATGCAGAACTTGAAATGTATACCGATGCTCTTTTCCGACTAACCGCGCTAGAAAGTCCTTCCAGTTCTGAAGTTGAAGCAATCGAACTCCTAACCTTGCTCGTGGAACGTTACGAGCAAGAGCATTACTCCATTCCCGAGGCTGATCCAGTTTCAGTTGTGCGTTTTCTCATTGAACAGCAGAATCTGACGCAGCGTGACCTTATTCCTCAATTTGGTTCGGAGAGCGCGGTTTCGATGTTCATGACAGGACAGCGCAGTCTCACCTTAGAACAGGTGCGGAAATTGAGCACTCGGTTCAAACTTCCCGCGGACATTTTCATCCCCAAAGCGTCCGTCACGCACAGTCCAAAGCAACTCGCGAAGGGCCACTCACGGTCTCGATAATTGTCAGGTTAGGACATGACGACATCCCTCAGTTGCTGGTCAAACACGCGGATCTGAGCGGCGGACACATGGGGAACTTGCTCCGTTCGGACCCAACCGTCAAAGTCGGCAAGGCGCGTACATCAAGCAGCGTTCGGAGCGGGATTGGGCCGTCGTGCCCAATGGATTATTGCTCTCTTGGACTGACTGCCCGCGATTGGTAGAAATTATCTGCTGGAATCAGACCCGAGGCCGAAATGATCGCGGAGGTATTGCTCTCTCGAGGTGAGCTGGCAGGTTCGCACATGGGAGGCTAGCCTAGTCTGGCAAACCGCGATGGTGAATGACGGCCGATTGACTGGCCGAAGGCCGAGATTTCGTTTCAAATCATATGACATCAACCACTTGCCGAGAAACAAAGCCCGCACGGAGGTGCCTGAGGAATGCTGTGAGAATGGCGGCCTCGGCGCATTCGATGACGACCGCAGGGACACGTTTATGACACGGGTCCCCAGTGCTTGTTCGGTTCTACCGTTCCACCGCTGAAACTGGCATGAAAACAAAACCCAGCTCACAAATCGAAACCCGTTATCGATGAGTGCAATCGCGATTAAGATGAGGCACGTAGATTTTTGACCTTCTCTTGCTTCGAGACTAGGTGCTCGCATCGATTGTCTCTCTGACACAAGCCCTCGGCTGCGGATGCTGAGAGCTAATGCTCCCAGGGCTTGGCGGCCCAAAGCGGGTCCTCACTGCACCCAGCGACCCACACTAGAGCGCCGCTGCCTTACTAATAAGGGGGGTGTTCTGAGAGATTCGTTCGCCGCACCGGCATATCGGACAAATCGCGAGATCGGATGGGTAGTAACTTCTGCAATTCGCACACGGCAGACCATAGAGAATTTTCTTGCCCAACTCGCGTGGCTGAGTACGAAATGGAGCCGCCTCGGACCTGGATGTCGGTTGGTTAATCATTGTCGTTCTCCTGAAATTCAAATCTCAATTTGCTGTTTGCCTGGGCGTACAGTGTTATCAGCGCCCCCTCGCCAGAGTTGAAGTGCGGAGATCAGTCTTCTCACTCCTTCCGTTGACCCGATCGACGTCGAAGCTGCCGGCGTTGGTCACGCTGTTGACGTACAGCTTCAGCGTCGCATTAGCGACATTGCCGCTGGTATAGCCAGCCGGGACCGACGACAAGTCGATTTTGATATAGGTGGTCTGGATCGACGACGCCGAGCTGACTACGCCGAGAGTGGCCGCGGTGCCGTAATTAGTGGCGGCCGTGGCGGTGTTGATGCAGGCGTCCTGGCTGGGCGTGATCTGCGCGAAAGCAGTTAGGTGCGCGAGGAGAATGCACAACAGCAGCAATGCAGAAGATAGACGATGATTCAGGTTTTTCATGACTCGCTCCGAATGGTTTTACGATTTGTGCTCACCTATACGGGCGTAAGGAGCGGGCAAAATCGATCATGGTCGGAGATTTGTTCCTTGGCGGCAATGAGAGGACTGCAATGAATGCGGCGGGATGCAAGTACAATAAGCTAGGCGGGCGCCAGGTTCGACGCTCCGCCCAGTAGCTCAACTGTGAGGCGAGCTTCACTTTACTGCGCAGGAACCAGATAGCCAGAGATCGCGCATCCGGCCTCAAGAACGTCCCCGGGCGTAGCCTCAACTAAGCAGTTTGGGGAACCCGTATCATGGTCGGCATACAGCGTTGTCGGCTGATGTGTACTCTGGTAAAACTCGCCGGACAGCTCGCCCTGATTTGTGAGTGGGAATTCATGCAACAGGATCGCATTGAGCGGCGGTTTGGCGAGCAGCGTTCCCACTTCCACGCCAACCGCAGACGTCCCCGGTGCCGAAACAACCTTGCTATCGACTTCCTGGATGACCAGACGCATGCCGGCCGGCACCGAGTGGAACGCGCACGAGAGGTTGCCAAGATCAACAACCTGGCAAGCGTCCTGGTAAGGTTGGCCGGGAGTGAGCTGCACCGGCAGAGGCGTATTGGACACAATCACCGGTAGCGGACTGTTCGCGGTCGATGGATGACTGGTAAGCGGAACTACGGCGATGGCCAGGAGGCCAAAGCCAATCAAATACAGAAATGGCTTTCCGAACTTTTTCATGTGATTCATCCTCGATTGCTTCTGGTGTACGGTGTGAGCTTGTGACATATTTTTTCTCCTTCGGAAATTTGTTTTTTTGCATGTGACACTACCTGTGTCACTGAAATCTGGTGTCCTACTTGTGCACCCCGAATGATTTTCTGTGTTTGGTGCTCACCTATACGGGCGCAATCGGCAGGCAAAATCGATCACAGTTGGAGATTTTTTCTTTGGCCACAAAACGAGCGGGGGGATCCGAGTAGAAGACAAGTAGGCGAGGCATGGTAACCCTGCGGATGCGCCGAAATTTGGGGATTACAACCCGGAGGGCAGCGAAGCGGCGCGCGGCAGAGAGTGAAAAAGCCCGTCCGTTAAGGGGACGGGCCTGGCGAAGCGCGTTACAACAGAACTGCAGCGCTTATTGATTTGTCAGCAAGTAGCCTTGCGTCCAGAAAATAGGGTTAGAACAACCGTTGTCAGCGAGTGGCGTTGCGTTGACCGTCATTTTAAGACCTGTCGTCATGTGTTCAGACTTTGTGGCATAACCGTCAGCGGCTCCCACCGCGCTGAAAATAAAAAGAATTTTCCCGAGTGGACTTTCAAGGTTGGCTAAGCAGGTGTTGCCGGCGGCTACCTGCCCTTCCCAGAATATGTCCGTTATCACTAGGACCTGACCCGGGTGATTCGCCATGTCGAAGCATGAACCGCTGCCGTCGGTTCCAACCTGAAGAATGTGGCTCGGACAACCCTGGAAAGGCGAGACCAGCGTTACCTGGTCGCTCGGCAGGCGGCCTACATTGGTCGATGACCCAGGCGTAACCGTCACTGCCTGATTTGCCGGGAACTGGACATTCACGTTCGGCGTGCCGGAAATGCTCACCGCCGGCGTGTTCGCGACATTGACACTTGGGGTATTTGCCACAGTGACGTTCGGGGTGTTCCCGACGTTGACTGTCGGCGTGTTTACGACGTCGACATTTTGAGGGGTGGTGTTCGATGGCGATCCGGCGACTGCGGTTCCCGCCGCGAAGACCATCATGATGATCACGGCTGCAGTAGCTGCCGCGAATTTGAAACCTTTGCCGAGCGTCCCGTTTGTGGACGTGGCGATTTTCTGCGTGCTCATTGTACTTCTCCTGTTTTTTAGATTTGGCTTTTTGTGCCTCATCTACACGGGCGCAATCGTCAGGCAAAATCGATCACGGCAAAAAGATTTTTTTGCGGCTGGATTGAGACGGCAGGGCGAGAGAGGGGGTACAAGAAGAAGCGGGCGGACGCCGTTGTCGGCGCCCGCCCTGCCCAGAGTTGAGTTTTTGAGATTCGAGATTGAGAGACCCGAACCCGGTTATCCTAACCTAGTCCGGATGAGCTGCGAATTCGATGCAACAGTAACCCATCAGCACACCTGGCTCCGCTTCTTGACCAGCAGGTACCCGACCGAACCGTTGGGATCGTCGTATACGTCGTAGCTCTGGATTTGAGCCGGTTCGACCTTGTCCAGGAGCCGCACCATAGCCGGTTCGTCGCGGTAAATCAGAGTCCAGTCCATGAACGTCTCCATGTACCCTCGGTCACGCAATTGGGGTGCGAAATTGGGAATCAACATCTGGCCGCCTGGATTCACCATTTCAAACAAGCGGGCCGACAGTGTCTGGGCGGTGTTTTCGCCGAGGTAGTCGTAGAGCCCCGCGGCATAGACAAAATCGAACGTTCCGAGCCGGATTTTTCGCATCAGGAGGTGACGGACCGACGCGTGAACGGTCTCCACGCCTAGGCGCGCATAGTGCGTATCGATGTTCCGAAGGCTCTCCGCGTCGGCATCCAGCGCAACAAATCGGCCAAGGTGTCCAGACGCGAGAGCGCTTGAAAGCTCAGCCTCACGTAAGTGACCGGCGGCGACGGCTAGAACGCTGGGACGGATCCACCCCTTGCCATCCTATCGATCAGTTGAGCTATGTGCTCACGGCGGTAACGTACCGCTGATGGCGCCAGACATCCCCGGATGTACTCGTAGATCTCCCGCCCGAGCTCGGAGGCCTCGGCGGCCGCATCGTGGTAGCCGTGAATCCCATAAAGATAGTCCATCATGACCGCGTCACCGGCGTACCCGCGAGGCTTCTCGTACGCCCTCCTGGTCATGGGATCTTGATAGATCCAGTTCCCCAATGCATGATTCTCGCGGGCGTAGCGCGCGAACTCGGCCCAGTCCTCATCAGACATCTGGTCACGCGTTGTCCGCAGGCCAGTGAAGATATCATCCATGGCCTGATTCACCCGCCCTGATTCGATACAGGCGACAGCTCGATCGAGAATTGTCAGACCGCACCAAGCAGCATTGTTGTGGAGCACGTTGTTCGTCAAAGTTTGCATTGCAGCCATCCTCTCTTTCGCGGTTACTCTTCTCCGGGCAAATCGCCTTCATTAGTAAGGGCGAAAAACGAGCGGCATTTCGATCAGCTCGTTGCAAGTAAAAGGTCCTTAAGGACGTGCAGGGCGACCGCTGCAGTAGGTTGGATCCCCTGAAGCGGTGCTGAGGAAGGCCATTTTGTGGCCTCATCTGTTAAGGCGGAAACCCAAAGAGGAATTTTGCGGGGGAAGGTTTACTGTAAAGGTGCGATGCAGCGTTTAAGGGAGACAGCGGAAGACAATGCCGCCCTCGCTCCGCCGTGGCCGGGCGGACGCCTTTGTCGGCGCCCGAACTTCTTCGTTTTAAAAGGCCGCTGCCGCGGAGAGCAGAAGGGCGCTTACCCAGATGGGACACAGCCAAAAAATTTACATTTACGTTACTTGAAAAACCGCAGCAAACCGGGCAACATTAAGCGCCCCTGCGTTTCCTTCGCTGGAAGTGACAATAGCGCAATCGCTTCCTGTCGGCGTTCTTAGAATGCCAGACGGTTATCGCAAGCAGGTTGGATTTCTGAGCATTACTGACTGCCCATCATGGACAGAAAAGAGACCGGCAGAATGGATTCCCGTCCGCAAGTGACACGTCTGCTGCTGGATTGGAAAAACGGCGACGCCCGTGCTGCCGAGCTGTTAACGCCAATTGTCTATGATGAACTTCGCCGCCTCGCCCAGCATTACCTTCGCGACGAACACGCAGCTGAGACCCTTCAGCCCACTGTTCTGGTGCACGAAGCTTACTTGAAATTGGTGGCGCAGGATCTCCCTGATTGGCAATGCCGCTCGCACTTTTTCGGCGTGGCGGCGCACCTGATGCGGCAAATCCTGGTCGACCATGCCCGGCGACATCGCAGTGAGAAGCGTGGCGGAGGTGTGCCCGCCCTCTCGCTCGATGAGGTTCCCGGATTCGCTCTCGGAAAAAGCAACGACATCATCGCCCTTGACGATGCCCTGAACGCGTTGGCCGCGTTCGATGAACGAAAGTGCAGAGTTATCGAGCTGCGCTATTTCAGCGGCTTCAGCGTGGAAGAAACAGCCCGGGCCTTGGATCTCTCGGTTGCCACGGTTGGCCGTGAGCAGCGCATGGCCGAGGCCTGGCTTCACCGCGAATTGGCGCGCAATCATGAATCCTGAACGCTGGAAGGCGGTCGGCGAGATCTTCGAAGGAGCGCTAGCGGTTGCCGCCAGCGAGCGGCAAGTATGGATTGAACAAGCCAGCGGTGGCGACCAGGAGCTCCGGCACGAAGTGTCATCGCTGCTTGCCAGTCATGATGCCGCGCCCGGCGGCTTCGTCCAAGACAGAATCAAGAGTGTCCTGGCTTCTTTCAACGAAGCCGGCAGAGACCCTGAGCACACGACAATCGGGCCTTACCGGCTGGTCCGGGAGCTGGGGCGTGGCGGTATGGGCACCGTGTTTCTCGCCGAGCGCAATGACGATGAATACCGCGCGCAAGTGGCGATCAAGCTGGTCCGCCCAGGGATGGATACCGAATTCATCCTGACCCGGTTTCGCCGCGAGCGCCAGACTCTGGCGCGACTACAGCATCCCAACATCGCCCGGCTGCTCGACGGAGGCACCACCCCCAAGGGAGTGCCCTACATTGTTATGGAGTATATCGACGGCCCTTCCCTCACTCGCTATGCCAGGCAGCGCAAGCTGGACATTCCTGAGCGCGTGCGCCTGTTTACGGGCATTTGCGCGGCGGTTGACTGTGCGCATCGCAATTTTGTCGTTCACCGCGACGTCAAGCCAGGAAATACCCTGGTCGGCTCCGACGGCATCCCGAAA
>Ga0209648_10000369_pt1 | contig 33857 bp, 35 predicted proteins | sample GraSoi2013_115cm_FD_185830 | JGI IMG/M metagenome (GOLD analysis project Ga0209648, IMG submission 185830) | Grasslands soil microbial communities from the Angelo Coastal Reserve, California, USA - Sample 9_17_2013_115cm (SPAdes) (version 2) | ecosystem: Environmental > Terrestrial > Soil >...
GAAGGCGCTCCCGAGCCGGTCGTCGAACTCGCGGTCGCGGCCCGGCTCAGGCACGCGCGATCTCCTCCTCGAGCTGCTGGATCCGCCAGAGCCGTGCGTAGAGCCCGCCCGCGCCGAGGAGCTCCGCGTGGCGGCCGGCCTCCACCACGCGTCCCGCGTCGAGGACGACGATCCGGTCGGCCGCCTGGGCCGCGCGGAGCCGGTGGGTCATGAGCAGCATCGTGCGCCCGGCCGCGAACCGCCGGAGGGCGGCGACGATCTCCTCCTCCTTCGCCGCGTCCACGGACGCGAAGACGTCGTCGAGGACGAGCAGCGGCGGCCCGGCCGCGAGCGCCCGGGCGAGCGCGACGCGCTGGCGCTGGCCGCCCGACAGCGTGAGACCGCGCTCGCCGACGACCGTCGCGTAGCCCGCCGGAAACCGCTCGATCTCCGCCGCGACGCCGGCCGCCGCGGCGGCGGCGCGCACGCGCGGGGCGTCCACGCCGTCCCGGCCGAGGGCGATGTTCGCGTCGAGCGCGCGCGAGAAGAGGAATCCCTCTTGAGGCACGTAGCCGAGCCGCGCGCGGAGATCGTCGAGCGCCAGCGCCGTCACGTCGTGGCCGTCCACGAAGACCGTCCCCGGCGGCGGCCCCCAGAGCCGCGCGAGCACGAGCCCCAGCGTGGACTTGCCGGCGCCCGTGGGCCCCACGACGGCGACCGTCTCGCCGGCGCCGACCTCGAAGCTCACGTCGCGCAGCGCCGGCTCCCGGCCCTCGTACGCGAACGTCAGGCCCGCGAACCGGATGGACTCCGCGCCACGGGACGAGAACCCGGTTAAATCAATCGGACTTGGAGATACGGAGCCCTCGGGCTCCTTTCTCGGGCCACCCTCGGTCTGAACCGACCTCGCGGACCCCGCTACAACGGTCGGGGACAACGTCGCCGCGCGAATGATCTCTTCGATACGCTCGTGAGACGTCAGGCCGCGGCGCACGATCGACAGCGTCCAGCCCAGCGCGATCGTGGGCCACGTGAGGTACGCGAGGTAGCCGTTGAACGCGACGAGCGCGCCGAGCGAGAGCCGTCCGTCCACGACCGCCTTGCCGCCCGCCCAGAGGACGACGAGGGTCCCGACGCCGGCGACGAGCCCCATCAGCGGCGCGACCGACGACTGCGTCCGGGCCAGCGCGAGGCTCCGGTGGAGGTGTTCCCGGTTCTCGCGGTCGAACTCCGCGCCGGCGCGGGGCTCGAGCGCGTACGCGCGGACCACCGCCATCCCCGCAACGTACTCCTGCACCTTGGCCGACAGGACGCCGAGCTGCTCCTGCGCCGCCTGGGCGCGCTCGTTGACGACGCCGTTGAAACGCTTCGCGAGCAGCACGAGCGCGGGGTACGGCGCCAGCGCCCAGAGGGTGAGCCACGGGTCCGCCGCGAGCATGGCGGCGAGCGCGCCGACGAACGCGAACGCGGTGCCGACGGCGCTCACGGCGCCGAAGCCCACGAGCGAGCGCACGGCCGCGACGTCGCTCGACGCGCGCGACATGAGCTCGCCCGTCGGGTGCGCCGCGAAGAACTTCGGCGGGAACGTCTGGAGGCTCGCGTAGAGGTCGTTCCGCAGGTCGTACTCGATCCGCTGGCCGCCGCCGATGATCGCGAAGCGCGAGCCGAGCCGCGCGACGCCGTTGGTCAGGGCGAAGAGCACGATGAGCCCGACGTAGCCGCCCAGCCGGGCCGGGTCGGCGTCGGCCCGCAGCGTGTCGATCGCCCGCTGCACCGTGAACGGAATGGCGAGCGACGCGAGCGTCGCCGCGGCGAGGCAGAGGACGCCGAGCGCGTAGCGGGCGCGGTAGCGCGCGAGGCGCCCCCAGAGGGCGCGGGCCGGTGGCGTCAGCCGAGCCCCCCCGCGGCGTGCGGCAGGAGCGCCGCGTACACCGCGGCGACGGTCGGCACCGGGACGCCGAGCCGCTCGCCGAGCCGCACCGCGTGGCCGTGGAGGGCGTCGAGCTCGAGGCGCCGGCCCTGCAGCAGATCCTCGGCCAGCGAGGCGCGGCTGGCGGGCGCGATCCCGGTCGCGAACTTCATGGTCTGGTCCACGACGTCGGCGGCGAGCCCGGCCTTCGCCGCGGTGCCGAGCGCCGCGACCTCCTCGACGATCCGCCGGAACATCGCCCACGTCTCGGGCGTGTCGCGGACGACGCCGATCGGGCAGCGCGTGAGCGCGGTCATGCCGCCCACGGCGCAGATCAGGATGTACTTCTCCCAGAGCGCGCGGCGGATGCCCGTGGTCAGCTCGACCGGGACCCGGGCCGCCTCGAACACGGCGAGGAGCCGCTCGGCGCGCGCGCTCCGCCGCCCGTCGAGCTCGCCGAAGATGATCCGGCCGGCGAAGCGGTGCGCGATCACGCCCGGACGCTCGATGCCGGCGAAGACCTGCGCGACCCCGCCCACCGCGTGGCCGGCGCCGAGGATCGCGTCGATCCGCTCCTCGTTGTCCACGCCGTTCTGGAGCGAGAGGACCGCGGTCTCGGGGAGGACGACGGGACGGAGCGCGGCCGCCGCCCGCTCGGTGTCGAACGACTTCACGCAGAAGAGGACCGCGTCGGCCGGCGCGAGCCCCGTGAGGTCCTCCACGGCCGGCGCTCTGACGACGCTGTCGCCCTCCACCGCGGAGCGCACGCTGAGCCCGTCGCGCCGGATCGCCTCGAGGTGCGCGCCGCGCGCGACCAGCGTCACCGTCTCGCCGGCCCGCGCGAGCTTCGCGCCGAAGAAGCCGCCGACGCCGCCCGTCCCCATGACGACGATGTGCATGCCACGTATGATACATTGCGCTGCGACATGCCACGGCCCGAACGGCGCGTGCCGACCTCCGCCGCGCGGCGCCTCGCTCGGTTCCTCGTCGGCCTCCGACCGGAAGACGTGCCGCCGCCGGTCACCGCGCGGGCGGCGCTGCTTGCCCTCGACACGCTCGGCAGCTGCCTCGCCTCCACCCGCTATGACTTCGGCCGGGCGGTGCGCGAGACCGCCGAGCGCCTGGGCGGCCCGCCCGAGAGCCTCCTGATCGGCGGCAAGGGACGGGTCGCCGCGGCCAACGCCGCGCTCGCGAACGCGACCCTCGCTCACGGGCTCGACTTCGACGACACGCGCGAGGACGCGATCGTCCACACGGGCTCGGTGGCCGTCACGACCGCCCTCGCGGTCGGCGAGGCGCGCGGCGCCTCGGGACGCGCCACGCTCGCCGCGCTGATCGCCGGCGTCGAGGTGATGTGCCGCATCGGCCTCGCCGTTCCCGGGACGTTCCACGCCCGCCACTACCATCCGACCTCGCTCACGGGCTCCTTCGCCGCGGCCGCCGTCGCCGGGAAGCTCCACGGCCTCGGGGAGGACGCGCTGGTCCACGCCTTCGGCATCTGCGGGAGCCAGGCCGGTGGCATCATCGAATATCTCGCCGACGGCTCGTGGACCAAGCGCCTGCACCCGGGCTGGGCGGCTCACGCAGGCATCGTCGCCGCGCTGCTCGCGCAGTCGGGCTTCACGGGGCCGGAGACGGTCTTCGAGGGCGAGCACGGCTTCTATCAGGCCTTCGCCGGCGGCCACGACGTGGCGCGGCTCGACGCGCTCCTCGACAGCCTCGGCCGTACGTGGGAGCTCGAGCGGCTCACGTTCAAGCCCTACCCGTGCGGCTCGATCGCCCACCCCTACATGGACTGCGCGCTCCGCCTCCGCGAGCGGTACCGGCTGGCGCCCGCCGAGATCGCCAAGGGACGCGCGGGGCTCGCCGAGTTCGAGGACGAGGCGGTACGCGATCCCGCGGTGCTCGCCGTCGCGTCGCGCGTCGGCTACGAGATCGACCCGACGATCGATTACCCGCGGCAGTTTGTCGGCCACGTCCGGATCCGCACGGGCGACGGGCGCCTGCTCGAAGAGCGCCAGGACCACCCGCGCGGCGGCGCCGACGATCCGATGACGCGCGAGGAGCTCGAGGCGAAGTTCCGCGGCAACGCCGGCCTCGTCGTGCCGGACGAACAGGGGTCGCGGGTGATCCGCGCCGTCCACGCGCTGGCCGCGGCGGCGAGCCTCCACGGCCTCGTCGAGTCGCTGACACCCTGAGGGAGCGAATCATGACGAAGCCTTCGCTGGTCTCGAGCCTGCTGGCGGCGGCGCTCGTCCTCGCCGCCGTTCCCTCCGCAGCCCAGGACGCCCGCGTCGAGGCCGCCCGGACGGAGGGCAAGGTCGTCTGGTACACCTCGCTCGCGCTCCCGAGCGCCGAGAAGGTGGCCAAGCTCTTCGAGGCGGCCTACCCGGGGATCAAGGTCGAGGTGCACCGGACCGGATCCCAGCGCATCCTCCAGCGCGTGATGCAGGAGCTCCAGGCGGGCCTCAAGATCGTCGACGTGATCCACACCTCGGACGCCGGTCACTTCGTCCTGCTCAAGGAGAAGAAGCTCCTGGCCAAGTACACGCCGCCGGGCGTGGACCGCTTCCCTGCGGGATTCAAGGACGCCGACGGCTACTACTACGGTCTCCGCGCCACGGTCAACGTCATCGCCTACAACACGAAGCTCGTGTCCGCCGCCGACGCGCCGAAGACGTGGAAGGACCTCCTCGACCCGAGGTGGAAGAGCAAGCTCGTCACCGCGCACCCCGGCTACAGCGGCGTCATCGCGACCCACGTGCTGGCGCTCGTCCACCTCCACGGCTGGGAGTACTTCAAGCAGCTCGCGCAGAACCGGCTCATGCTCGTGCAGTCGGCGGTGGATCCCGCGGGCGTCGTCGCGTCGGGCGAACGGGTGGTCGCGGCCAACGGGGGCGACTACTACTACTATCAGATGAAGAAGAAGGGAAACCCGATCGAGGTCGTCTATCCGAAGGAAGGCGTGCCGCTCGTCGTCTCGCCGACCGCGATCGCCGCCTTCGCGCCGCATCCGAACGCCGCCAGGCTCTTCACCGACTTCACGTTCACGCGCGAGCTGCAGCAGGTCATGGCGGACAGCGAGGGCCTCTACACCGGGCACCCCGAGGTGAAGTACCCAACCGACAAGCCGACGCTCTCCGAGCTCAAGCTCCTCTCCGTGGACCCCGAGGAGCTGGAGAAGCGCAACGAGGAGATCAAGAAGCGCTTCGTGGAGTTCTTCGGGGCGTAGCGTGCTGGGGTCCCCGGTGCCCGTGTGATGAAGCCGTTTCGTTTCGGCGTGAACGTTCGGAAGGCGGGGTCGCGCGCCGAATGGGCCGAGACGGCGCGAAGGATCGAGGACCTCGGCTACGCTGTGCTGAGCGTGCCGGATCACCCCGCCGATATCCTTTCGCCGATACCGGCGTTGGTCGGTGCCGCCGGCGCGACGAAAACGCTCCGGGTGGGCACGAACGTGCTCAACAATGACTTTCGGCACCCGGTGCTCGTTGCGCGCGAAGCCGCGACGGTGGATCTCCTGACCGACGGCAGGCTCGAGCTCGGCGTGGGGGCCGGACACATGCAGTCCGAGTACGACCAGGCAGGAGTGCATTTCGATCCGGCCGAGACCAGAATCGAGCGGCTGGCGGAGGCGATCGCCATCATCAAAGGCCTGCTCAACGGTGAAGAGGTCACGTTCGCGGGGCGCCACTATCGGGTGACGGGCCACCGGATCTATCCGCTTCCCGTTCAACGCCCTCACCCGCCCATGCTCATCGGCGGGAACGCCCGGCGACTCCTGAGCCTCGCGGCGGAGGAAGCCGACATCGTCGGCCTGACGGGGATCATCTTCCGTCGCGGCGGAGTGGAGAAGGATCTCTCTGGCTGGAGGGTGAAGTCCGTCGACGAGCGGGTGCAGCTCGTGAGAGACGTGGCCGGAGACCGATTCGGGCACCTGGAGCTCAACGCCCTGGTGCAACGGGTCATCGTGACGGACGATCGTCGCGCGGCGAGCGAAGAGCTGGCGAAGCTCTGGACGCAGTTGAATCCCGAAGAGATTCTCCAGAGTCCCTACGTGCTCATCGGGACCATCGATCAGCTCATCGAGCAACTCCTGGCTCGCCGAGCGCGCTGGGGCATCTCGTATTATGTGATCTTCGAGCCCTACATGGATGCGTTCGCGCCGGTCGTCGCGCGCCTCGCCGGCAGATAGCCCCATGGCACCTTCACCGATGCCGGCGAGGCGTGTCGAGACGGCGACTCTCACGGCAGGACTCGCGTCACGCTTCCGGGGCATCGACCGCTCGCTGCCCGTCTGGGTCGGGGCGGCGCTGGCGCTGCTCTTCCTGATGGCGCTGCCCCTCGGCTGGCTCGCCTCGCTGAGCGTGAGCGCCGAGGGCGGTGCAACGCTCGCCCACTACCGGCAGGTGTTCGCCGACCCGGCGCTCCAGAGGGCGCTGTGGAACACCGTGGTGCTCGCCTTCTGGGTCGGGCTCGCCTCGATCGCCATCGGGGCGCCGCTCGCGTGGCTGACCGCGCGCACCGACGTGCCGGGCAAGACACTGATCCGGGGCCTCGTCCTGGCCTCCTTCGTCACGCCGCCGTTTCTCGGCGCCTTCGCCTGGGTCATGCTCGCCGGCCCCAACGCCGGCCTGCTCAACAAGGTCTACCGCGCCGTGACCGGCGCGGGCGATCCCCTCGTCGACATCTTCAGCATGCCGGGCCTCGTCTTCGTCGTGACGATCTACACCTTTCCGTACGTCTACATCATGGTCGCCAACACGCTCGGGCTGATCGCCTCCGATCTCGAGGAAGCGGCGGCGATCCTCGGCGCGGGGCGGCTCGTGGTGGCGTGGACGGTGACGCTGCCGCTCGTCCTGCCCGCCCTCGCGAGCGGGTTCATCCTCGCGGTGCTCCAGGCGCTCGCGCTCTTCGGCTCGCCCGCCATTCTGGCGATGCCCGCCGGCTTCCACACGATCACGACCCAGATCTGGACCTTCTTCCAGTTCCCGCCGAAGACCGAGATGGCAGCGGCCTTCTCGATGCCGCTGCTGCTCGCCACCGCGCTGCTCCTGCTCGTGCAGAAACGGCTGCTCGGGCGGCGCGGCTACGCGGCGATCGGCGGCAAGGGCGGGCAGCGGCGGACGATCGCCCTCGGCCCCTGGCGCTGGCCGGCGTTCGCGGCGTGCCTGGTCGTGATGGCCTGCGCGATCTTCCTGCCGTACGGCGTCCTCGCCAAGGCCGCCTTCTCGCGCGCGTGGGCCCAGCCGCTCAGCTGGGACAACCTCACGCTCGCGAACTTCTCCTTCACCTTCTTCGAGTACAGCGCGACCCAGGCGGCGATCGTCAACACGCTCGAGCTCGGCGTGCTGACCGCCTGCGTGGGCGCGGCGCTCGTCGCGCTCCTGTCCTACGTCACCAACCGCCGGCTCGTCGTCGGCCATCAGGTCATCGCGTTCCTCGTGCTGGCGCCCGTGGTGATCCCCGGCGTGGTGCTCGCCGTCGGGCTCTTCATCGCCTACACGCGCCCGCCCCTCGTGCTCTACGGCACGCTCTGGATCCTGTTCGTCGCGTACCTGACCAAGGAGATGCCCATCGGCTACGCGCAGGCGGACGCGACGTTCCGCGCCATCCCGACGGACCTGGAGGACGCGGGGCGGATCCTGGGGGGCGGGCGGCTCCGCATCCTGCGCGACATCACGGTGCCGCTGGCCAAGAGCGGCGTCATCGCCGCGTGGTGCTTCATCTTCATCGGCGTCATCCGGGAGCTCTCGGCCTCGATCATCCTGTTCACGCCGAACACGAAGGTCATGTCGGTGGTGATCTTCGACCTCAAGGAGGAAGGCCAGTTCGGCGCGATCGCCGTGCTGGGCCTCGTCATGCTGGCGCTCACGTTCGGCACCGTGGCCCTCGTCCAGGCCGTCCTCGGTCGCGACGTGCTGGGGGCCCGCGAGTGAGGCGACGATGCCCGGCGTGACGATCAAGGGCCTGACGAAGCGCTACGGCGACGTGGCCGCCGTCGAGGGGCTCGACCTCCGGGTCGAGCCCGGCGAGCTGGTCGCGCTCCTCGGGCCGTCGGGGTGCGGCAAGACGACCACGCTCCGCCTGGTCGCGGGGTTCCTCCGGCCCGAGGCCGGCGGGATCTGGGTGGGCGAGCGCTGCCTCTCCTCGCCGGCGTCGGTGGTCCCGCCCGAGCGACGGCGGATGGCGATGATCTTCCAGAGCTACGCCCTCTGGCCCCACATGACCGTGGCTCAGAACGTCGCCTACGGGCTCCGCTTCAAAGCGGGCGTGCCAAGGGCCGACCGCGAGGCCCGCGCGCGCGAGATGCTGAGGGTCGTCCAGCTCGCCGGCTACGAATCACGCTACCCGGGCGAGCTCTCGGGCGGCCAGCAGCAGCGCGTCGCGGTGGCGCGGGCACTGGTCGTCGAGCCCGAGATCCTCCTGCTCGACGAGCCCCTGAGCAACCTCGACGCCAATCTACGTGAGGAAATGCGCTTCGAGATCCGCCGGCTCCACGAGACCTTCGCCATCACCACCCTCTACGTCACCCACGACCAGGCCGAGGCGATGGTGATCTCGGATCGCGTGGCGATCCTGCACCGGGGGCGCGTCGTCCAGGTCGGGAGCGCCGAGGACCTCTTCCAGCGCCCGCGGACGCGCTTCGTCGCCGAGTTCATCGGCAAGACCAACCTCGTCGACGCGACGGCGGCGGAGCCGGGGGTGGTGTCGCGCGGGACGTTGCGGCTCCGAGTCGCGGGCTCGGGTTCGCGGCCCGGCGCTCAGGTCGTCGTCTCGATCCGCCCTCACGAGATCGAGCTCGTGGCGCCCGGCGGCGCCGCGCCGGCCGGGCTGAACGTTCTCGCGGGCACGGTGCAGCGGGTCAGCTACCTCGGCGACACGGTGGACTATCAGGTGCGCGTGAGTGGAAGCGACGTGGCGCTCCGCGTGACGGCGCCTCCGCCCGCGCCCTTCGCCCCCGGCGCGAGCGTGACGCTGGCCGTGGCGCCCGAGGCGTGCGTGCTGCTGGCGCAGGGCGACGAGGCCGACCTCTAGAAAAGCGACGGGATCAAAAACACTGTGGGACGGACGCCGGAACCTCGTGATATGACTGGGTCCTCGTCGAACGGCGCCGTCGGGTCAGAAGCAAAAGTAATCGGCCCCAAAGGAAGGCTGATGCGCAAGGCCAATCGCACGACCCTGGGCGAGGGAGAATCCCGACGGGACTCGCTAAACGGGCCTATCGCGAGCTATTGAACGGTGAGAAGCACGAACCCAACGACCTCCAAAGAACGAGAGCCAGATGGCTAGGCGAAATGGGCGAGGAGGGCGCGCTGGAGCGTGCCCGCTGCATCTTCGCCGCCGACCCGAGGCTGAAGCCATAACGCGTTCCTGCATCCTCAAGGCCGGAGGCCCCCGCAGCCGGAATCGACCGGCCGTCAGGGCGAAATCCTACAAAAGGTCAGCGAAGTCCGAGACCGAGAGGCCAGCCTTCCGGAGCAGCGCGCGCAGGAGTCCACGTCCGATCTCAGGATGGAGCGGCACTGTCAGGACGACCGAAGACCCGGGCTTGGTGAGTGTGACGTGACTACCCCGCTGTCGATCCTGCGTCCAGCCCGCTCGCTCGAAGGCTCGGATAACCTCCGCGCCTGAGCAGTGCGGGAGTCGGCTCACACCACCTCGACCTCGACCTCTCTGACCTCAATCGCGAGCGGTAGGCCACGCGCGCGACGGGTCTCGAGGCTTGCGCGAATCGCTTCGCGGATCGCCTCAAGAGCTTCGGCCTCCGTCCGGCCTTGGGTGACGCAGCCAGGGAGCGCGGGGCACTCAGCCACGATCCATCCATCCTCGTCATGCTCGAGCGTCACCACGAAGGTCTGTGCGTGCGTCATCATTCCCCTCCCACGCGCTCCTGTTCGAGTTGTCGCTTGACCTCCTGGTCAAGCCACGCCTGGAGCTTGACGTCATCCGATGGCTCGATCGCACGAGTCGGAATCTGTCTGGCGCCGAGCTCTCTGATCAGCTGAAGATTTCTCGCCGAGTCGGCACGCATCACCTCGCGCTCGGCGTCAGGGATCTGTTGCAGCACTGACGACGGACACCCCCAGGAGGAGGTGCGGATCCGCGGAGGTGCGAGCCTCTCCCCGCGCCGAGACTTCTGGAGCCATTTCACCGCGGTCTCCGCACTCAGCGCGACCGGGGGACCGATCAGAAGCTCTACGGCCGTCTTGAGAAGGTCGAGGCTCGGCACGCTCAGTTCGCCGTTGATCGAGCCACGGGTGTACCCGGGGACCTTCCCATCGGCCTCCCGCATCACGGACACGATTGCCTCGAACGCCCGCCGGACCTCGGCTTGTCGGGACCGCTTACGCTCATGCAGGTCGAGGTTCCGACGCGCCAGTTGTCGCACGTCCTGTTTTTCCCAGTACCCCAGGCTCTCGTACGTTATCTCCTCCCATGATCGATTGCCGCGGGCCTGCGCCAACTTCTCGTCCGCCCGGCCCGTGCGCAGATCCCGCACGCGGACATCCGCCGACCGGGCGACCCGCTCCGCGGCTGCTGCATCCAACAGAGCTGCGATCGGCGGCCCGCCCTCGGTCGGCAGAAGTCCCGACGCGCTGAAGAGCCGACGCTCGCGAGGCACAGCGAACTCACGCGAATCCGCCTCCGTCTTAATCCGCTCAACGATCTGCGCTGCCTTCGCCGCGTCACCGAAATTCCTCCGCGCAAGCCGCGCCAAACGTCGCTCGCATTCAGCCCGCCCCTCGATGGCGCTCTGAAGGCTTCTGGCCATGTCTTTCAGGGATTTAGCCCGCGACACGAAATTCCCCTTTGTCAACACAGTCTAGCATGGCGGAGTCTAGACGCGAATGGAGCGGACGTTGTGGCGCGACGAATCGAGCTTGAGTACGAAGGAGGCGCACTGTATGGCATTCGTTTACTTTCTCAGAAGCGGTAATCAGAACATCTTCAAGATCGGCCGATCGCGTACTCGATGGAGACTGGCGGATCGGGTGCCGTGACGATGGATGGGACATTCGAGAAAGGTCAAGCGAGCCGGTCGGTACACGTTTCACAACGAGGTCACTGCGATTCGGGTGGCCTGACATGGAGACCACCATGGACGAGCCAAGAGGGAGAGCACGGAAGTTCGCCACACGGTACCCGAGGGCGGCTGTCGGTCTGCGCTGGATCGCGAAGGCCGTTTTCTACGTGGTCGCTGCGTACGTCCTCATCTGGATTGCGTTCGGCCAAGACCCCCCGCAGCTCGTTCAGGTGCGCGAAGACGTCATCGGGGCGATCGGCGCGATACTCTTAGTGCTCTGGCAACTCCCCGGTTACATGTGGATCGCGTTCGTGATCGTCGTGCCGTTGTTTCTCATCGTCCAAGAGTTGGGGCATATCTGCTCGCACCTGGCCTCGCTCAACAGCTCCGTTGGAGCGTACCTCGAAGCGCGCAGGCGCGATGGACTACCAGAAGAATAAAGGCGACGAAGCAGCGCGCCCAGGAGGACAGCCCAATGATGCGACCCCTACGAAGCGCCTCACTGCTCGTCGCGTTCTACCTGCTCACCTCGGATGCGACGGCCACCGCCGAGTGCGGGCGCTGTGGACTAAACATGCTTGTTGACGGTCAGCGGGAATGCAACCAATGAGTGCCGTTTTCCCTAAACAGTGGTCAGACTGGCTTGACCAACACATCTGGCCGCAAATTCACAGTATGATGATCGACGACGCCTATTTCAAACTGATGGGCAAAGCTCGAGAACTCACCGGGGAGTTCAACGGGCCTATTGCAGGACTCATTGAGGTTGGGTATGTCACGTGTCAGACGCTCGCCATTCGCAGACTGTGTGATGATCGAAGAGACGTGATTTCACTTCGGCGATTGCTCATGGAAGCCAAGGCAAACGGCCTCGTTCCGCAGGGTCAAATTGATCAGCTCTTACGTAAGCTGGACTCCTGTGACCATATTCGTGGTCTAGTGAACGACTACCTGGCCCACACCGCGAATCCTCTGCGGAGGCCAATTGTCAGCGAGTGGGAATTGCAGGTGGGTCATCTGACTAAAGCGCAGAAGGCAATTTGTGAGACTGCCATTACACTCGATCGCGATCTATTACAGCGGAAACACTATGTCGCCCTCATTCCTGTACCGCAATTCGACATCATGCAAGAGTTCAAGCATTGGGTGCCAGATACGGGCGTCGAGAAGCTGTGGGAATTCTGGCACACTCACAATGATGCGGTGAATGCTTGGATTTCTGCGCTCAAGTAGCTGCTACAAGGGAGGCAGACTGTCGAAGGAGGAGCAGAAGTGACCGACAAAGAGAAGCAGCTTAAGCGTCTTTGCGACGACAACCACCTGCTTCGCGTTGCGACGTGGCACATAGAGCAAATCGAGCGCACACCCGGCAATGGTCCCCAGTCGGCGACGTTGCGGGCGGACCATGCGGCGTGGTGACTGTGTTCGCGGCGGCTACCATAGAGGAGAGACTGAACACCTTCATCGCCTCCCCGCTGCTGTTCATGACAGAGAAAGGACCTCGCCGATTCCTCGCGGAGCTGGCGACTACGAGGCTAGCGCTACGAATGCCCGACAAGATTAAGTTCCTCCGTGATCGCGTTGTGGCACTAAACGACAACCCGATACTTGCGAAGGTCCGAGACCTTTCTACTCGTCGTAACCGCATTCTGCACATCTCGCCCGAGTACGAGGAGGACGAGAACGAGCAGCCCCGATTGTCAAGGAAACGCGCCCTCCCCCTTCCGCCGCTTGAACAGGCTAAGGCGGACCGGGAGACGGCGTGCGAGTTTCTGAAGCTGATGTTCGACGTGATTCCGTATGAGCCGTGGCCGCCGCCTGCCTTCGAGACCTGAGAGTGAACGTCATCGCCAAACACCGTCGACCCACGCGGGCCGAAGGAAAAGTGAGCGATCACCCCGTGTTGCCGACCACGAAGCACCGGATTGTGGCCGCGCTAATGTTCGGATGGGTCGTCTGGATACAAGCATGGAAGGGTGACTTCAATGACTTGAAGCGTCCGAGGTGAATGACTGGGAACGAGTGGACAGCGTCTACCCGACGCTCGTCGAGTGTGAGAGGGCACTTGCTTGCAGGCGGACGTCGTCGAGTTCGCTCTCAAGCAGCGAGACCCTGACGCGAAAAGACACGTGCCTGTTTTAGTCGTGCCGAATTTTCTTGAGCCAAGCGAGACGGAGTCCGTTGAAAAGCATCGCGAAAACGCGACCATGACCAAACACGGGTTCGAATCCCGCAAGGCTGTCGCCGGCGGAGCGTCGACCCCGAGCACCGTGTCCTCGCATCGCTGAAGGCTCGCGGCCGATTCTCGCCGGCGGTTACAGCTCCCACGGCGGGTCGATCGCGATCGGCAGATCGAGGACCGTTGGCCCGTCGGCGGAGAGCGCCCGGGCAATCGCGGCGCCGAGCGCGTCCACGCCCTCCACGCGCTCGCCGCGGGCACCGAACGCCTGGGCGAGCGCCGGGAAGTCCGGGTTCGCCAGGTCGGCCTCGCCCCAGCGCCCGGGGTTGAGCGCGCGGGTCGAAGCGGGCGCTACTTCACCTGCTCGGCGAGGTACTTGGCGGCCTTGGCCTGGGCCTCGGCGAGTCCGTGCTTGCCGGCGGCATGGGACGCCTCGGCCTGCTTTACGAGATCCTTGGCCTCGTCGATCATCCCCATGTCCCGGGCCTTCTGCCGGTCCTCGGTGGCCTTCATGGCCATCGGCTCCGCCTTCGCGATCGCCTCGTTAGCCTCCTTGACGAGCTTCGGGCAGCTGAACGCAAACGCGTTCCCGACGGCAAGCCCTACCGACACGAGTCCTACGAGTCCAATCGTCAACGCCTTCATGGGAGTGCCTCCTCTGAGAGTGGGTAAGGCTGCCAGACACAGCCCGGTCGCTCGGTAGAACAGCCTCGGCTGGCGGAAGGTTCCCCGCTCGGTGAAGCGCGCTAGAGCTCCCAGGGCGGGTCGATCGCGATCGGCAGATCGAGGACCGTCGGCCCGTCGGCGGAGAGCGCCCGGGCGAGCGCGGCGGCGAGCGCGTCCACGCCTTCCACGCGCTCGCCGCGGGCGCCGAACGCCTGGGCGAGCGCCGGGAAGTCCGGGTTCGCCAGGTCGGCCTCGCCCCAGCGCCCGTGGAAGAGCGTCTCCTGGAGCCACTTGATCGCGCCGTAGCGGCCGTCGTTCATGACGAGGAACACGACGGGCAGCCGGTACTTCACCGCCGTCGCCAGCTCGTTCACCGAGTACATGAACCCGCCGTCGCCGACCACGCAGAGGACGGCACGGTCGGGGCGCGCGATCTTGGCGCCGATGGCGGCGGGCACACCGTAGCCGAGCGTCGCCGACCCGACGGGGTAGAGGAACGTCCGCGGCGCGAGCACCGGGAAGCGCCACTCCATCCAGTAGTTGATCCCGGTCTGGTCGTTGACGACGATCGCGTCGTCCGGCAGCGCCCGGCGGAGTATCTCGATGAGCCGCGCGATCTCGGCCGTGTACCGCGGGCTCGCCGCCCCACTGAGCCCGCTACGCCAACGGTGATCCCAACTGCTCGCGGTCCTGCCGGGACCGAGCGCCTCGCCGAGCCGCAGGAGGCCGTCCCTCGCGTCGCCCACGATCGGGAGCTGCGGCTTGAAGAGCGCGCCGATCACGGTCGGGTCGAGGTCCAGGTGGATCAGCGTCTGCGCCGGATCGAACACGAGGTTCAGGAGAAGCCCCTGCGTCGAGCGATGGGCGAAGCGGCAGCCGACGGCCAGCACGACGTCGGCCGCCTTGATCACCGCCTCGCTGGCGTGGCGGTTCGGCAGCACCGCGTGCCAGAGGGGATCGCGCTCGCTGATGGCGCCGCGCCCCATCACGGTGGTGAGGACCGGTGAATCGAGCCGCCGCGCGAGCGCCTGGAGCTCGTGCGCGGCATCCGCCGCGATCACTCCCCCGCCCGCGATGATCAGGGGTCGGGAGGCGTCGCGCAGGAGCCGGGCCGCCTCCTGGATCTCGCTCACGTGGCAGGGCGGCCGACGGCCGTGACCACCGGGGCGGTCGCTCGCCTCGACGTGGGCCGTCAGGAAGTCGTTCGGGATCGACAGCGCGATCGGCCCCGGCCGGCCCGTCCGGAGAAGGTCGAAGGCGCCGTGGAGCGCCGTGGGGATCGCCGTCGCCTCGGTCAGCGTCTCCGCCCAGCGCGTGACGGGGCGGAAGCAGTCGATCTGGTTCGGCACCTCGTGCAACGCGCCGAGCTCGCGGCCGACCAGGTGGGAGGCGACGTCCGACATCACCACGAGGACAGGCATCGAGCCAGCGTACGACTCGACGAGCGGCGTGAGCGTGTTCGTCGCGCCGGGGCCGGTCGTGACAACCACCACGCCCGGGGTCCCCGAGGCGCGGGCGTAGCCGTCCGCCATGAAGGCCGCGCCCGCCTCGTGACGCGCGAGCACGTGGGTGATCCTCGACTGCCGCAGGAGCGCGTCGTAGATCGCGAGGTTGTGGACGCCGGGGATCCCGAACACGTGGCGCACGCCCTCGGCGGCGAGCGCCTCGACGACCCATTCGCCCCCGGTGCGGATCATCAAATCCCTGCCATCACAACATCGCCTTGAAGCCGCGGTCGATCGCGACCGCGACGAGCGAGGGCCCGGGATGGGCGAGGCAGGCGGCCAGCACGTCGCGCAGCTCGCCGGGCTTCTCCACGCTCTCGGCCCGCACGCCGAGCGAGCGGGCGAGGGCGACGTAGTCGATCTCGGGATCCACCAGATCCATTCCCGGGTAGATCCCGCGCTTGGCCGACTCGAGGTCGAGGCTCAGCATCCCCGACTTGAGGATCGCGTAGGACGAGTTATTCGGCACGACGTACGTGATCGGCAGCCGGTAGTGCGCGGCCGTCCAGAGGGCCTGCGGCGAGTACATGACCGAGCCGTCGCCGATGGTGGCGACGACCTTGCGCCCCGGCGCGGCGAGCTGGACGCCGAGCGCCGCCCCCATCCCCCACCCGAGCGTGCCCGTCTTCGACCCGTAGAAGGAGCCCGGCGTGGCGAACGGCATGTAGCGCAGCACGAACGGGAGCGACGTCGCCGACTCGTCCACGACGATCGCGTCCGGGGGCAGGAGCGAGGCCAGCGTGTGCATGAGGTACGCCTGGCCGATCGGCGTCCGCTGGGCCTCCGCTTCCCCGGCCGCCGTCGCGCGCGCCGTCAGCTCGCCCCGGGCCGTCCGGAGCTTCGCGCCGCGCTCCGCCGCCGCCTTGCGCGCGGCCTCGTCGAGGAGCGGGACGAGCGCCTGAGCGAGCTCGCGCAGCGTCTCGCGCGGGTCGGCGACGATGCCGAGCGTGACGGGATAGCTGCGTCCGATCTCCCACGCGTCGTCGTCCACCTGCACGACCGTGAGTCCGCGGCGAAACGGCATGCCCTCGGTGTGGAGGAACCACGTGAAGACGCTCGCGCCGACGATCAGCACGGCGTCGGCCTCGGCGAGCGCCTTCGCGACCCCCGCGGGCGACGGGAACAGTCCTCCGCGCCAGAGCCCGTGGTTGCCCGGGAAGCTGATCCGCCGGTAGACGGGCTCGCCGTGGACGCGCGCGCCGAGGAGCTCGGCGAGCGCCACGAGCTCGGCGACGGCGCCCGCGCGCGCCACGCCGTCGCCCGCGATCACGAGCGGCGCCTTCGCCGCGGCGAGCAGCTCCGCAGCGCGGCGCACCGCGCCGGCCTCCGGGCGCGCGCGGGTCGCGACCTCGGGCGGCCCCGCGCCCGCGTCCTCGACGACCGCGCCCGTCAGGTCCATCGGCAGCGAGAGGAAGACGGGCCCCGTCGGCGGCGTCAGCGCCACCTTGAGGGCGCGGCGCAGCGCGACGGGCGCCTCCTCCGGGCGGCGAACCTCGTAGGCCCACTTCGCGAACGGCTCGGCCATGCGCACGAGGTCCGCGGCGAGGATCGGCTGGTGCATGAGAAAGCGCGTGTCCTGCTGGCCGGCGGTGAGGACGAGCGGGCTCTTGGCCCGCGCGGCGTTGTGGAGGATCGAGATGCTGTTCCCGAGGCCGGGCGCCACGTGGACGTTGACGACGCCGAGCGTCCCCGAGGCCTGGGCGTACCCGTCGGCGGCCGCCACGGCGGCCGCCTCCTGGAGCGCCAGCACGTACTCGAGGCCCGAGTCCGGCAGCGCGTCGAGGAACGGCAGCTCCGTCGTGCCCGGGTTGCCGAAGAGGTGGCGGACGCCGGCGGACTTCAAGATCTCCATGAGGACGGCCGCGACCTTCATGGCGGCGAGGATACTACGACTTCGGCCGCGGCGTCGGCGTCGGCGGGCCGAACCGCAGATACTTCGCGTCGATGGCCGCGCGGATCTCGGCGAGCGGCTTGCCCTCGGCCTTCAAGCGCATCACGTCACGCGTGATGTCCAGGCAGAGCGTTCAGGTCGCCGCGTGGCTCGTGAACGTGACGCGGCTCTCCGTCTCGGCCTTCACGTAGCAGGACCGGTTCGAGCCGTGCCCGAGGCTGCCGCAGCCGCAGGTGCACGGCATCCACTCGAGCGTGTTCCGGTGCTCGGCGGCGAAGGCGTAGAGGCGTCCGAGCTCGCCCTTCTCGGCGAAGACCGGGAGCCGGCCGCGCGCCAGCGTCTGGACCTGGTCGCCGATCGAGTCCACCGTGACCTCCTGGGCGCCGGCCATCCACCAGGTCGCCGCCGCGACGCCCGCGACGAGGAGCACGCCCGCCACGGCGAGCGCTCGCTTCACAGGCTCCTCCTGAGCGAGTATTCGCGGCCGCCCAGCCGCAGGACGCTCCGCGCGCTGCGCTCGTCGTGCTCGGCGAGCCCCCAGAGCTGATGGGCGGCCGCCCGGCTGAACCGCGCCTCGAACCGGCCGCCCTTCACCGCGCAATACGGGACGTCGCCCGCGCCGACCCTGAGCGTCGCAGGGTCCACCGCTTCCTCGCTATCGTCGTTCAGGAGGACGACGAACCCGTCGCCGCGCCGCTCGAAGCGCGTGACGACGAAGGGCGCGTCGGCGACCTCCACGGGGATCCTGACGCGCGTCTGGATGAAGTATCCCGTGGGGTCGCGCCGGAGACCCGCGCGCAGGTTCGCCAGGATCCCCGCGTGCGTGATCTGCACGCCGTCGTCGTACCAGTCGCCGTCCACGTCGATCCGGAGCTTGGGCAGCGACCAGCCGGGCTCGGGCGTGGCCATGGCCGCCGTCAGAACACCACGCTCGCGAAAGTCACGACGCCCTGCGGGTCGGGCCACTGCGCGTAGCGGCGCAGCGTCCCTGGAGAGCCGCCGAGAGCCCGGAGCAGCGCGTAGATCGGCGAGAGCCCGCAGATCCGCCGGCGGTCGCCGTCACGCGCGACCGACTCGAAGAACGCCCGCGCGTCCGCCGCCTCCACCGTGGCGAGCATCTCCCGGTCCTCGCTGCCGATCCGCTCGAGGTCCTCCGGCGACACGGGCTCCGGGTCGCCGAAGCGCGGGCCCATGTGGGCGAGGTCGGCGCCGGCCACGAGGGCGACGCGCCGGCCGCTCGCCGCGACCGTCTCGCCGAGGGCGTCGAGGAAGCGCGCGACGCGCGGGTCGTCCTCGGGCCCGACCCCGCGCGCGAGCGCCTCGTGAGCGAAGCTCGCCAGCACCGGGACGATCTCGATGTCGCGGCGGCCCGCGTAGAGGTAGCGCAGGAACACCGCCTGGAACTCGATCGAGTGCTCGGCGCGATGGGCGAGCTCCGAGGCGAAGCAGTCCTGGCGCGCCCGCGCGGCCAGCGCCTCCACGAAGTCGCGCGCCACCGGTGCCTTGCCGAGCGGCGTGTCGTAGTCCTTCCGCGTGAGCGCGAACGGATGCTCCATCCCGGCGTGGCACGTGCCGAAGACGACGAAGAGGTCGGCGTCCGAGCGCTCGGCGACGTCGCGGTACGCCCACGCGTACGCCGGCCCGCCCCGGTGGAAGTCGATGTGGGGCGCGATGACGGCGCGCACGCGCTCGGCGCCGCCGGCCTGCCCGTCCACGAGGCCGGGCCCGCCCGGCGGCGCGAAGAACGCGTCGAAGGTCACGCGGAGGTCGCCGGGGTCCGCGGGGTACGCGCCGCCCGCGTGCGACGCGGGCCGGCTCGGCGCGCCGAGGTACGCGCCGTCCACCGCCGCCCGGCGCTCGGCGAAGCGCGCGCTGTCGAGGAACCCCTGGGCGTCGAGCGCGTCCGCAATCGCCTCGAGCCGCGCGCGCGGCAGGAGCTCGCCGTGACGCCGCATGACGGCCGCCTGGATGTCGAGGATCGAGTGCTCGCCGTCGAAGAGCGACACGATCTCGAGGAGCGGCTGCGGCAGAACGACGATGGCGTCGGTGTAGCCCGCGGGGTCGCGGAGCGCCAGGCACGGCCGCCCTTCGTGCTCGACGGGGAAGGCGTCCACGTGGCGGAGGCGCGGGAGATACTCGGCCACTAGCTCAGGAAGTTCAGCGCCGACGCGACGTAGATCCGCGCCGCGGCGACGAGCTCGGCCACCTCGACGTACTCGTCCACCTGGTGGGGGATCAGCCGGTTGCCGGGCCCGCAGGTGACGATCGGGATGCCGAGCGTCATCCGGAGGATCGTGCCGTCGGTCGAGCCCGGGACGCCGCCGAAGCGCGGCGGCTTGCCCGTCGCCTGGCGCACGCCCTTCACCATGGCGCGGACGAGGGCCTCACGCCGCTCGGTGCGCGTCGCGAGCCGGTAGCCGTTCACCGTCCGCCACTCGATCCTCGCGCCGGGCGCGCGCGTCATCGCCGCCGCGCAGGCGGCGTCGAGCTCCGCCGCCACCGCCCGCTCGTCGGGACCCGGCGTGAGCCGCACGTCGAGGACGGCGTGGGCCTGCGAGGGAATCACGTTCGACTGGGGCACGCCCTCGACGGGCGCCCGGACGACCGTCGGCGTCACGGTCGGCGGACGGAGGCGCGGGCTCCGGCGGCAGAGCCTCCGCAGGCGCTTCTCGAGCCTCGGGACCTCGTCGAGCAGCGCCCCGAGGGCCACGATCGGGTTCACGCCCGCCTCGGGCATCGCGCCGTGCGCCATCCGGCCGTGGATCGCGACGCGCGCCCAGACAACGCCGCGCTGCTCGAGGCAGAGCTCGTTCTGCTCCGGCTCGCAGATGATCGCCGCGTCGAGCTCGCGGCCGATCGGCGTCGCGCAGAAGTGCTTGGCGCCGAGCATGTCGCCTTCCTCGTCCGCGAGCGCGCCGACGACGAGCTTGCCGCGGAACGCGGCGCCGCTCCGCTTGATCGCGGCCGCCGCGACCATCGCCGCGGCGAGGCCCCCCTTCATGTCCGCGGCGCCGCGCCCGTAGATGCGCCCGTCCGCGAGCTCGGCGGCGAAGGGCGGGTGCGTCCACTCCGCCGGGTCGCCCTCGGTGACGACGTCGGTGTGGCCCTCGAGGAGCAGGCATCGCCCGCTGCCCTTCTCGCCGAGCCAGGCGACGACGTTCGGCCGTCCCGGCGCGGCCTCGTGGACCTCGAGCGCGAAGCCTTCCGTGGCGAGCCACTGCTCGACGCGGCGGGCGACCGCCGCCTCGCCGGCGGCCGGATCGCCCGGCCTCACGACGCTCGGGATGCGGACGAGCTTCCGCGTCAACTCGACGAGCTCGTCGGGATCGATGCGCTCGAGCGCGGCTTGGAGAACCCCCCTCCGCGCCACGGCGGAACTATTCGTGCGGGAAGGACAGGATGACCGAGTCCAGCCGGATGACGCGGTACTCCTCGCCCGCAATGTAGAAGTAGTGGCCCTCGACGTCTTCCTGCGACTCCTCGAACGCGACGACGGCTTTGAGCTCCGGCATGTCCCGGAAGGCGTTCGCGCCCTCGTCGAAGCCGTCGCCGCGCGCGACGACCTGGCCGTAGCGGATCGGCGACCCCTTCGGGCAGTGCACTCGGACGTCCGCCGGCGCCTCGGCCATCAGCTTCACCAGGAGATTGATCCCGTACACCTGGATCGGAATGGGGGGGGTCATCGGGCCCACTATACCACGCCGCTTTTCGGGCCCGATTTCACGCTGGTGGAGGCGACGGGGCGCCCGCGCCGGGGACGATCGAGGGCCGAGTTGCGCCTGTCGTCCGACCGGCGTATTGTCCGGGCCCATGGAGCGCAGGGCGTCGATCGTGATCCCGCTGCTTGGCGCCCTGCTCGTGCTCGCACCTCTCGCCCATGCCAGCCCGCCGGACCCGACGTGGATCCCCGGGTTCTACGATGACGCGGACTACGACGACGTCGTCCTCGCCATCACCGAGTTCGCGGTCATGGATCCGGTTGGGCCCGTCGCAATTTGTCTCGGCCTGATCATCCCGAGCGGACCAGGCACCGTCTCGGCTCACCCGCTCGAGTCTCCTTCCACCCGAGCCCCTCCTCTCCCGCTCTCGTAACGCCGTCCCCGCACCAGCGGTCCGCCAAGCCCGCAGTAGGCGCTGCGTGGTGCGAGGACTCGTCAGAGCACACCTCGCGCGTGGGAAAGGAGGGGAAGCCGTCTCGCTCGCACTCCTGGCGCTCACCGGTGTGACCGGTGTGATCGACGCGGTGAGCTTCCTCGTTCAAACGACCGGCGATGATGACCGTGGGCATCCGACCGAGTCCACACCACGAACGCGGACTGACTGATCGGAAAACATGCCGCATCGCCGGATGAGAAAGGAGGCATCGGACGTCCTGTTCATCATGAGCGAACGGCGCAGGCCGTGAAAAGCACAATGGACGTGTGGCTTCACAGTGGCGGTCCCACAACGAGGAGGTCCTGCCATGATGCGGAAATGCTCGCTCACGCTCTTCCTGCTTCTCATGATTCCCGTCCTTCTCCTGAGTGTCGGATCGAGCCGAGCCGGCGATCACGACAGCATCGCCAACTTCAAGCTCCGGAAGACGATCGACATTCCGGGGCTCCAGTTCTTCGACATCAGCTTCGTGGACGCGACGAGGCACCGGTACGTTTTAGCCGACCGGTCCAATGCGAGTGTCGACATCATAGACACGGAAACTAATACGCTCCTGCACCAGATCGGCGGGTTTGCTGGGCAAAAGTTCAATGCGAATGGTACCCTCGACAATGACCACTCCGGACCCGACGGCATCCTGATCGTCCACAGCACCAACCAGATCTGGGTCGGCGACGGCGATAGCACGGTCAAGGTCTTCGACCTCAACACGTTTGCCCACATTAAGACCATCAGCACGTGCCCTACCGGGGACACTGTGTCGGACTGCGCGCGCGCGGACGAGATGGCCTTTGATCCCCGCGATCACCTCCTGATCGTGGCCAACAATGCGGCCAGCCCGGACGCTTTCGTGACGCTGATCTCCACGACGTCAATGACGGTCGTGGACCAGATCTTTTTCCCCGCCGCCACGTTCACCGGTGGCATCGAACAGTCCGTGTGGGATCCGGCGACCCGGCGCTTCTATACCTCGATCCCCGCGTTGAAGGGCAATGCAAATCATGGAGCCGTCGCCGTCATCAACCCCAGGCCGCTCGGCCATGCCACTATCGAGACGCTGTTTCCGGTCGACAACTGCAATCCCACAGGGCTAGCCCTGGGACCGCACCAGCATCTATTGCTCGGGTGCAGCCTGAAGAACGGGCAGTCGGTCATCATGGACGCCCGGGATGGCCACATCGTGAAGGTCGTCCACGGGGTCGGCGGGTCGGATGAGGTGTGGTTCAACCGGGGTGACGATCGCTACTACCTCGCGGCTCGAAATAACGTCCCAGACCTCACCACGGGAAAGGTCGTCCCCGCGCTGGGCATCATCGATGCCGAGACGAACACACTCCTCGCGGCCATCCCCACCCCGAAGCCGCTCAACCCGCGCGCCAGCGCGCATTCCGTGGCGGCGGATCGGATCCTCAACCATGTCTTTGTGCCGCTGCCGAAAAACGCGGCCGTGTGCCCGAACGGCTGTATCGGGGTGTACTTTAGCGAGGACGAAGACGAGGAGTAAACGCGCCGTCTGGGTTGGCTGATCCTTCCAGTAAGCGAAACGGCGGCGCCGTGCCGCCGTTTCGTTTTTGGCTATTAGAGCCGTTCTTTTATGATTGCTCAGATGGCGTCGGGGAGACGCAGGTGACCTGCCCCCATCTTTGGTCCAGTCATGATGAGAGCGTCGGCTCGGGTGCCCCCGCAACGGGCCCTATTCGGAGGGCGAGTGCGGCCCAACGAGGCCCAACGGATCCCAACGAGCCTCTATGAGGGCCAACGCGCCCCAACATGGCCCAAGGGTGCCGCCCCGCGGGTCGGGCGCCGGGGCCCGAGAATCGCCTCCACGCCTCTTGAGAATCCTCGCTCAAGCCCCTCCACGGCTGGGACATCAGCTGGCTCGACGCGGACACCCAGCTCCTCTATGTCGCCGATCGCTCCAACAAGAGCGTCGACGTTTTCGACGCGAGAACCAATATGTTCGTGAAGGCGATCACGGGAGGGTTCGCGGGAGTCGCCTTTGACCCTGTGAAGGGCACGGCGGACAACGGCCGATCCGGTCCCAACGGCGTCGTGGCGAGTGGACATTGGCTTTTTGTGACCGACCGGATCCACGAGGAGGCCCCAGATCGCCTCGCGAGACGCCGCGATGTCACGAGCGAGCCCCGGGTCACCGTCCTGCAGGACCGACAGCACCTTGGGGAGCAGCAGATCGTACTCTTCCCGAAGCTTGGCGACGGCGACTCCGGCGCCCTGATGGAACGCCCTGAACCGAGCCACCAGGTCATCGACCTGATTCTTGAGCGAGAGCTTGGTGAAGATCCCGATGGCCTCGCTGTCTCGGAGCCGCTTCTCCAGAGCGGCCAGATCCAGGGCTGGCGGTGCCGGCGGCTTGGCGGCGACGAGTGGGGCGCTTTCCTTTCGAGGAACCTTCGAGGGCGCCGCGGCGCCCGGTGCGGGTACGGGAACCGGGGCTGGCACGCGAGCCGCAGGCGGGGGAGGCGCGGGCGCGGCAGGCGCGGGCGGTGCAGAACCCGCGCCCCGGGGCGGCACGGGCGCGGCGGCCGGGGGCGGCGCAGGGACGACCGGCGTCGGCGCCGCCAGGGGCGGAGAGGATGCGACGGTGCGATCCCGCGACGTTGCGCATCCCGCGAGTGCGATGGCGCAGGCGATGAAGGCGGTCGCGACGGCAACGGGTTGGCCGCGCCGGCGCACGACGCTCTCCCGGTGGACGGCCGGGGGCCTCACCCCGCCGACGGGGCCGACTCACCGCTGAAGGAGCAGGAGATCCCGTCGACCTGCATGGGGATGAGCCCGGTCGTCATCGAGCGAACTATACTACGCCGCTTTTCGGCTCCGGCACGCCGCGGGTGGCGCCGACGAGGTACCACGTGAGCGCGAGCGCGGCGAGGACGGCGATCGCGCCCCGCACCGGCCGCCCGAGCACGAGGCCGCCGATGCCGAAGAGCCCGAGGTAGACGACGGCGCAGCCGAGCGCCCACTGGACGAGCCCCACGCCGAGCGCGACGTCGACGCCGGCGGTGGGCACGATCGCCGTCCAGCCCGGCCCGCCCGGCCGCACGCGCCAGTAGAAGGTGCGGAGGCTCGCCGCGGGCTCCGGAGCCGTGAGGTACGTCACCGCGAGCCAGACGACCGTCGTCGCGGCGGTCGTCAGGAGCAGCAGCTGGGCGAAGCCGCGCGGATCGTCGGCCGAGAGCCCGAGGCCGAGCTGCGCGGCGAGCGAGAAGATGAGCGCCGCCGCCATGGCGCTCACCTCGGACCACGCGTTCACGCGCCACCAGTACCAGCGCAGGAGGTAGACGAGCCCGGTGCCGGCGCCGATCGCGAGGAGGAACTTCCACGCGCCCTCGACCGTGCCGATGTTCATCGTGACGACGCCCGAGATCACCATCATGACGACCGTCGCCAGGCGGCCCGCGCCGGCGTAGTGCCTCTCGCTTCGGCCGCGCGCCCAGAAGCGGCGGTAGACGTCGTTCACGAGATAGGAGGCGCCCCAGTTCAGCTGGGTGGAGATCGTGGACATGTAGGCAGCGAAGAACGCGGCGATCAGGAAACCGCGCCAGAAGGGCGGCAGGTGGTCCACCATCACCTTCACGTAGCCCGACTCGGGATCGGCGAGCCCCGGATAGAGGACCATCGAGACGAGCGCGACGACGATCCACGGCCACGGGCGGAGCGCGTAGTGGGCGATGTTGAACCAGAGCGCCGCGAGGAGGGCGTGGCGCTCGTTCTTCGTCGAGAGGATCCGCTGGGCCACGTAGCCGCCGCCGCCGGGCTCGGCGCCCGGGTACCAGGACGCCCACCAGTTGACCGCGAGGTACACGAAGAAGGTAAGCGCCGGCATCCACGCCGAGTCGAGCGACGGGACGAAGGCGAGGGGCGCATCGTCGGGGAAGCGCGTGTGCAGGGTCGCCAGGAGCCCCGACATGCCGCCCACCGCGCCGAGGGCGAAGAACGCGAGCGCGATGCAGCCGCTCATCGCGAGGATGAACTGGAAGAAGTCCGTCACGACGACGCCCCAGAGCCCGGAGATCGTCGAGTAGAGCCCGGTCAGCACGAAGAGCCCGACCGTCGCCTCCACCTTCCCCACGTTGAGCGTCATCCCGATGATCTTCGCCATCGCCGCGGTGACCCAGCCGATGATGATCGAGTTGATCGCGAGGGCGAGATAGCACGCCCTGAAGCCGCGGAGAAAGGCCGCGGGCCGACCGGAGTATCGGATCTCGGCGAACTCGGCGTCGGTCATCACGCCCGCGCGCCGCCAGAGCTTCGCGTAGAAGACCACCGTGAGGATGCCGCTCATCACCATGCTCCACCAGAGCCAGTTGCCCGCGATCCCGTACTTGACCGTGAGCCCGGTGACCACGAGCGGCGTGTCGGCGGCGAAGGTCGTCGCGACCATGGACGTGCCGGCGAGCCACCACGGCACCGCGCGGCCGGACAGGAAGTACTCCTCCGACGACGCTCCGGCGCGGCGCGAGTAGAAGAGGGCGATGGCGATGGAGACGACGAAGTAGAGGACGATGACCGCCCAGTCGATCGCCGTCAGCGTCATGGCCCCGTCCCCGGCAGCGCCGGCTGGTCGCCGCCCTTGCGCTCGATCGCCTCGAGCTTCGTGCCGAACCGGTCCAGCGCGCGATCGGCGTCCGCGAACTGATTCTGCGCGTTGCCCAGATGCTTGCCCAGCATCCGCAGGGGATCGCGCACCTTGTCGAGGTCGCCGGCGAGCCGGGCGAGGTCGTTCTGGATCTCTTGCGCGTTGGCCTCGATCCTGAGCCCGCGCAGCCCGAGGATGATCACCTGCAGGTAGGCGTAGAAGCTGTTGGGCGAGACCGGCACGACGCGTCGGGAGAGGGCGTACGCCGCGATGGGCTCGTCGCCCGGATCGGCGTCGTCCTTGATGATGATCTCGTAGTAGACGTTCTCGGCCGGCACGTACATCAGCGCGAAGTCGTACGTTCCCTCGTCGGGCAGGATGTACTTCTTCGCGATCTCGTCGATCCGCAGCTTCACGTCGCGCGCGAACTGCCGGCGGAAGGGCCGGCGCTTCTCCTCCTCCGTCTCGTCGAGGATCCGGCGGAAGTTCTCGAGGGGGAACTTGGCGTCCACCGCCACGAGCCGGTCGCCGATCCGGATCGCGGCGTCCACCTTCTCGCCGCTCCGGAACTGGTGCTGGAGCGTGAAGTAGTCCCGGGGCAGCATCTGCGCGAGCAGCTCCGCCAGCAGCGTCTCGCCCAGCCCGCCACGGACCTTCGGTGACCTGAGGATCTGCTCGAGCCCCTGGATGTCCCGGCCGACCTCGACCACGCGCTGCGTGGCCTCCCCGAGCTTGCCGAGGCTCCCCTGCACCTCGCCGACGACCCTCGCCTGGTGGTCGAGACGCTCGCCGATGGAGGTCTGCGAGGTCGAGATGAGCCTCATCCCCTCCTGCAGCTGACGCGTCACCTCGGTGCTCACGCCCTTCAGCTCGGTCGTCACGGTCTGCTTGAGGCCGCCGAAATCGTCCTTCACCTGCAGCCTCACTTCGGACAGCTCCCGCCGCAGGCCCTCCTGGCCCTCGCGGCCTTCGCTCCGGACCGCCTCGATCTGCCGCTGGAGCATCGCCATCACGACGAGCCAGAGCCCGACGGCGACCGCGACGAGCACGCCGGCGATCAGGAGGGTCGCGAAATCCATCAGCGCCGCCGTCCCTTCCAGTGCCGGCAGACCGCCTTGAACCCGCACGGCGCGCAGACCTGCGCGTCACGGCGGTCGAGACAGTCGCCGGACATCCGCTTGTGGCAGAGGGCGAAGTCGTACTTCACCGGGTCCGCGGGGTCGATCACCGCGAGGCGCGCCGTGATCTCCACCGCCATCGTCCAGGTGCGCGAGCGGCGGCGCGTGAGCCCGATGGCGCGCGAGATGTTCTCGACGTGCGTGTCCACGGGCATGAGCAGGCGCGCCGGCGAGATGGACGTCCACAGGCCGAAGTCGGGCGGCTCCCGGCGGACCATCCAGCGGAGGAACAGATGCAGCCGCTTGCACGGACCGCCCACGGACGGCAGCGGGAAGAGGTGACGGTAGCCGCGCGAGCGCCGGCCGCGCGGGAAGACCTCGCGGAGGTCGGCGTCGAGGAACGCGCGGGCGAAGCGTTCGAGGGCGGGGCCGATCGGGCCCTGCGCGTCGGGGTCGCCCGCGGCGAAGCATTTCTCGAGGGTGCCGTACCGCGCGAGGATCTCGCGCGCGGCCAGACAGAACGCGACGAGGTCGCGCGGCCGGTTGAAGCGGTAACGGAACCCGTCGAAGGCGCGGGCGTCGCGCGCGGGATCGAAGTCGGCGACGAACCGCGCCGGCGACGGCCCCATCACGCGGAGCACCTTGTCGAGCTCGCGGCCGAACAGGTCCACGCGCCCGTAGGCGAGACACGCCGTCAGCAGGGACACGAGCTCGCGGTCGCGCGGCTCGGTGTAGCGGAGGGGAAACTGCAGGGCGTCGCGCCCGACGCGGGCGCCGTAGTCGAACTCACGGTAGAGCCGCTCGAGCGGCTCTCTGAGCGTTCGCGTGGGCGTCATCCCACCACGCGGCATGATACCATGCGCCCGAGATGAACGTCGGCATCGTCGGCCTCGGCGCGATCGGCCGGCAGCTCTGCCGCGCCCTCGCCGACGGCATTCCGGGGCTGGCGCTCGCCGGCGCGACGGCCCGCGATCGGGAGAAGGCCGAGCGGTTCTTGAAGGCCCTGCGCGTGCCGGCGCCCTTCCTCTCCCTCGACGATCTCGTCCAGGCCTCCGACCTCGTCGTCGAGGCCTCGACCCAGGCTCACCTCGAGGAGGTCGCGCCCAAGACGCTGAAGGCGGGCAAGGACCTGGTCGTCCTCTCGTGCGGCGGGCTCCTCGGCCGCCAGGACTGGGTGGACCTCGCGGCCGCGAACCGCTGCCGCATCCTCGTCCCGTCGGCGGCGATCGCCGGTCTCGACGGCGTCAAGGGCGCGCGCGTCGGCGCGATCACGTCGGTCACGATGGAGACGCGCAAGCCCCCGCGCGGCTTCGCGGGCGCGCCGTGGATCGAGCGGCAGAAGATCGACCTCGACGCGATCACGCGGGAGACGCTGATCTTCGAGGGCCCCGCGACCGAGGCGTGCCGCGCGTTCCCCGCCAACGTGAACGTCGTCGCGGCGCTCTCGCTCGCCGGCATCGGCCCCGAGAAGACACGCATCAAGATCTTCGCCGCGCCCGAGCAGCGGATGAACCGCCACCGCATCACGGTCGAGGGCGAGTTCGGCCGGCTCAGCGTCGAGATCGAGAACGTCCCGTCGGAGAACCCGCGCACGGGCAGGCTCTCCTACCTCTCGACGATCGCCCTCCTCCGCGACCTCTCCGCCACGCTCCGCGTCGGCACCTGACCGGGGACCCTCGCCCTGAGGAGGCACGGCGTGGCGGATAACTGTTCAGTCGGCCGGAATCCATCCAGCTACCGACAGAGGCTGTCAAGACATTTTAGCGGAAAGACAGTCGTTTAGGGGTCATTCAGGTCTTGGTTCCAGGATTGCACCACCCACCCGGCATGAGCCACGACGGCGATCGCAAGCCGCGCCGGGGAGCGAAGTATCGTGACTGCGCGCCCGCCCTGCTGCTGCTGACCGCCCTCGCGCTACTGATGGCCGGCGTGACCGCCGCGCGTCTGGGCCTGATCACGGTGGAAGTGAAGATCGGCGTGGGGCCGCGCGCCGCCATTCCCAAGATGACGGTCGCCGCGCCGACAACGCCGCCGCCTCCGCGTCGCGCGGCGGTACCGGAAGGGCCCACGCCGGTCGCCGCCGGAGCCCCGGAGCCGCTCTCTGCGACTGCGCCGGCTCCCGCGCCCGCGAGACTCGCGCGAGAGCTCATACCGACCATCGAGATGGCTGAGGCCGCCGTTCCGCGCGACGCCCCTGCGGCGCCGGTGAAGGCGGCGGCGTTCACTCCGCCGCGCAAGTTGCTCGCGTCCGCGGCCGGCAAGCTGACGCGCGTGGTGGATTGCACGACGGTGCCGGCCAACACGGACCCGACCGAGGGCGAGATCAGCGGCACCACGGGTCTGCCGGACCAGGTGACCTACTTCAAGCTCGGCGAGAAGACGCCGCCGTGTCGCCCGGTCGCGCGCACCGTCAGCAGCGCGCGCTGATCCCATCGGCCCTACCCTAGTGCGGCTGGGTCGCCTCCAGGTAGCGCTCGGCCTCGAGCGCCGCCATGCAGCCGGTGCCGGCGGCCGTCACGGCCTGGCGGTAGACGTGGTCCTGCGCGTCGCCCGCCGCGAAGACGCCGGGCACGCTCGTCTCGGTGGTCCCGGGCTTGACCTTGATGTACTCGTTCGGCAGGAGCTCCACCTGGCCGCGGAAGATCTGCGTGTTCGGCTGGTGGCCGATCGCGACGAAGAGCCCGTCCACCGGCCGCTCCTCAAGGGCGCTCGTCTTGAGATGTTTCAGCCGCACGCTCGTGACCTTCCCCTTCTCCACGTCGCGGATGTCGTCCACGACCGTGTCCCACACGAACTCGATCTTCGGGTTCTTGAACGCGCGCTCCTGCATGATCTTCGACCCGCGGAGCGCGTCTCGCCGGTGGACCACGTCCACCCGCCGGCCGAGGCGGGAGAGATAGAGCGCCTCTTCCAGCGCGGAGTCGCCGCCGCCCACGACCATGATGTTCTGGTCCTTGAAGAAGAAGCCGTCGCAGGTCGCGCACGTCGAGACGCCGCGTCCCATGAGCTTCGACTCCGCCGGCAGGCCGAGGAGCTTCGACGAGGCGCCGGTCGCGATGATGACGGTGTGGGACTCGAAAGTCTGCTCGCCCGCCTTGACGACGAACGGGCGCCGCGAGAAGTCCACCGCCGTCGCGTCCTCGGGGAGCATCTCGGTGCCGAAGTGCGCGGCCTGCTTCTGCATCGTCTCCATCAGCTCGGGGCCCTGGATCCCCTCCACGAACCCCGGGTAGTTCTCGACGAGCGTGGTGAGCATGAGCTGGCCGCCGTGCTGGACGCCGATGAGCATGAGCGGCGCCAGGTTGGCTCGCGCCGCGTACACGGCCGCCGTGTACCCGGCCGGCCCCGAACCGATGATGATGACCTTGCGCGTGGTAGCCATCGGACCCTCTCCCTCCCCGATATTAGATGCTCGGCGCGACCTTCAGGATGCCGGCGAGCTCGCCGAGGTCGCTGATCTCGTACGTGGGCGGCTTCACGCCCGGCGGCAGCGGGGCGCCCTCGGGATTGACCCACACCGCGTCCATGCCGATGCGCTGGGCCCCGAGCACGTCGATCTCGGCGCGGTCGCCCACGAACAGCGCGTCCTCCGGCCGGGCCGCGACGCGGCGGAGCGCCTCGTCGAAGATGATACGCTTCGGCTTCCGCCAGCCGACCGCGTCCGACACGACGACGGCGCGGAACAGTTCGGCGACCTCGGCGCGGCGCAGGATGTCGAGCGCCGTCGGCGTGTAGTCGAAGTTCGAGACGACGGCCAGCCGGTAGCGCTCGGCGAGCTTTCGCAGGAGCGGCCCGTGGTGAGCCGGGAAGTCCGCGGCCCGGCCGAGCTCGCGGCGGTGCGTGTCGATCAGCGTCTGCGTGAGCCCCGGCGGGAGCGCCTCGAGGTCGAGCCCCAGGTAGCCGAAGAAGTGGGTGAAACGCTCGGACGCCGGCACCTCGCGGTGGTCCAGAGCGCGGAGCCGTTCGGCCTCGCGCCAGCTCTCGACCAGCGCCTCGTAGCACGCCTCGAGCCCGATCTCGGGCGCGTGCGCCCGCAGGAGCGCGTGGAGATGGCCGGCGGTCGAGCGCACGGTCTTGCCGTTGACCTCGATCTGAGGCATCCGCTCGCGATCGAAGCGGACGAGCGTGTCGAAGAGGTCGAAGAGGACGGCCGCGTAGGGCATCAGAGGGGCTTCCGCGCGGCGTAGCCCTCGTCGAGCCCGTGCCAGTGGCGGATCTCGGTCTCGCCGTACTTCCAGCAGAGGTTCACCTCGTGCCCGTCGCGCAGGTGGGGAAAGTCCACGAGGCCGAGTGCCAGGTCCTTCGGCGCGCCGCCGAGCCCCACGACCCTGTCGAGCCCCTCGCGCACCCGCCGCGTGAGCTGCTCCGCGAGCTTGGTGTCCGCGACCCAGGCGCCGCGGTCGAGCACGCCGCCGCCCGCGAGCGCGATCCGCTGGCGCTCGGTCTCCCGGCGCTCGCGCGCGCTGCCCGCCTCCCTGGCCGCGTTCATCACGTCGTTCATGATGCGCGTGAGCACGGGGATCAGCTTCTCGACTTCTGCGGGCGAGAAGTAGCGGTCAGCCATGGAGCGGCGCCTCGACGAAGATTGCGTGGACTTCCTTTGGCCCGTGCACGCCGCGCGTGAGCGTCAGCTCGATGTCGGCCGTCCGGCTCGGGCCCGTGATGAAGTTGACGGCCCCGCCCGTGCCCGGCGGCTCCTCCCGGTGCCAGAGCTCGAGGACGACGCCGGCCTGGCCGAGCGACTCGACGAGCGCCGCCCGGTCGAACACCGCGATGTGGCAGGGCGGGAGCAGCGACGTGGAGCGCGGGCGGCCCGCGCCGGAGCGCAGGACGAGGGTGCCCGTCTCGGCGATCGCGAGGTCCGCCCCGGTGAGCCCGAGCTCGGCGTCGGCGACGACCCGGCGAAGCCGTGCCCGCTCCTCCGCGGAGACTTCGCCCGGCGGCATCGCGACGGGATCGAGGCCGCGCGCCTCGAGCGCCGGCAGGAGGTCGCCACCGAGCTCGCGCGCGTCCCAGGCGACGAGGCGCCGCACCTCGCGCTCGCGCGCGATCCCCGCGACGACCTGGGGCACGTCGGCGAAGGCGGCGACCCGGTAGAACACGCCGCCCACACGCTCGAACTCGCGACGGAAGCGCTCGAGCGCGGCCGGCCAGCGCTCCGCGAGCTCGCGCCGGATCGTGCCGGCGACCGCGCGCGGGTCGGCGGGGCGCGGCGCCGTGCGCGCGGGGAAGAGGCCGCGCGTCTTCGCCATCTCGGCGCTGATCCGCGAGAAGAACTCGGCGCGCGTCGTCATTGGCTCCGTTCCTCTTTCACCAATTCTCTCCAGCGCTCCTGAAAGGTGCGCGCGGCGACCGCGGGGAGATCGCGCGTGCGCGTCCACTCGTCGAAGAGCGGCACGCGGCGGATCGCGCCGTCCCGGACGAACGGGCGCTGGAGGAGCCGGGCGACGGGCTTCGCCCACCGGTAGAGGCGTGGGCTCGCGAGGAGCCGCGCGAGCAGCCCGTACGCGACCCGCTCGGTCCAGGGCGCGAGGCGCTTCGCGGCCACCTCGTGGCGGAGCTCGACGAGCATCTTCGGGATGTCGATCCTCACCGGGCACGCGTCGACGCAGGCGCCGCAGAGCGAGGACGCGTGCGCGAGGTCCTTCACCGAGGCGGGGCCTTCCAGCATCGCCGTCAAGAGGATCCCGATGGGCCCGGGGGAGGTGTAGCCGTAGGCGTGGCCGCCGATCTGACGGTAGACGGGGCAGACGTTGAGGCACGCGCCGCAGCGCAGGCAGTAGAGCGCCTCGCGGAGGGTCCCCGCGAGCTGGCGGATCCGCCCGTTGTCGAGGAGCACCAGGTGGAATTCCTCGGGCCCCTCGAGCTCCCCTGCCCGCCGCGGGCCGCGCACGAGCGTCGTGTAGACGGACATCTTCTGACCGGTCGCGCTCTTGGCGAGGATCTGGAGGAAGACCATGAGGTCGGTCATCGAGGGCACGACCTTCTCGACCCCCATGACCGCGACGTGGACGCGCGGCAGCGAGGTCACCATCCGGCCGTTGCCCTCGTTGGTCACGAGCACGACGGTCCCGGTGTCGGCGATTGCGAAGTTGGCGCCCGTGATCCCGAGGTCCGCGCGCAGGAACTTCTCCCTGAGCTCGCCCCGCGCGATCTGCGTCAGCACCTCGGGGTCGGCCGCCACCCGGCGCCCGAGCTCCTTCGCGAAGAGGTCGGCGACCTGGCCCTTCGTCTTGTGGATCGCCGGCGCGATGATGTGCGACGGACGCTCGTGGGCGAGCTGGATGATGTACTCGCCCAGGTCCGTCTCGACCGCGGTCACGCCCGCCGCCTCGAGCGCCTCGTTCAGGTGGATCTCCTCGGTCGCCATGGATTTCGACTTCACGGCCATCCGCGCTCCCGTGCGGGTCGCGATGTCCAGGACGACTCGGCGCGCCTCCTCGGCCGTCGTCGCGTAGTGGACGCGCCCGCCGAGCCGCTCGACGTTGTCGACGAGCTCGCCGAGATAGCGGTCGAGCCGCTGGAGCGTCGCCTCCTTGATCTCCCGCGCGAGGTCGCGCAGGCGGTCGCCCTCCGGGAACTCGCCGAACGCCTCGCGCTGGAGCCCGATGAACTTCGTCGTCGCGATCGTCAGCGCCTCCTGGAGGTGCGCGTCCCGGAGGGCCTCGCCCGCGCGCCGGCGAAACGGAACGGAGAGGTCGGTCTCGCTCACTGGCCTACCCTCCCCCGAGACGGAAAGTCTGCGGCTCTCGTCAGGTGGAGAGAGGAAAGTGGGGCGAGATGATCGGCGTTCGGGGAGAGCCACGCTTGCTCGCCGCGAGACGGCCAGCATG